>JAANMW010000522.1_pt1 | contig 45019 bp, 39 predicted proteins | sample 7279671 | NCBI WGS metagenome assembly JAANMW01 (sample SAMN14094541, study PRJNA606508) | bioreactor metagenome | isolation source: A lab-scale SPAN reactor treating ammonium-rich wastewater day 247 | place: Ireland: Galway | collected 2017-09-19 | reverse complement strand
CCGCATCGGCCGGGGCGGAAGCGTCGGCGCTGACGGCGGCGTCGGCCGGGGCCGAGGCATCGCTGGTGGAAACTGGCGCCGTACCGGCGTCTCGAATGGGGGGGGTCATGTGGGGGCCTCCTTGAAGCTGTTTGCGCTTAAGGTGCCCCCAAAAGCGTGAATCGCTGTTCGGCCCGATTATCGGCGCCCCTGTACACGAGTTGCCTCCAATTTTTGAAGCAACTTTCCCCCCGTCGGGTCGAAAAGCCTAGGAGAAGAAAAACCCCCTTACTATTCGTAAGTTAAGACCGTCGCCGGCATCTGGAGGGGGCTCTCGGAGGCCGACGCCGACCTTATGTGGTGATACCGAAAGGGAAAGATATGAAACGCTTAATGCTTGCCCTGTTGCTCCTCGGCGTAACCTCCCCGGCTTGGGCCCAGGTCGACAATACCACCTGCACGGTCATGACCGGCGACGACACCCCCGAACAACCCGGCTTCCACGAGCTGCGCCGCAAGGTCGAAGAGGGTTTCAACCGCACCATGTACCGGATGTGCACCGAAAAGATCGCCTTCACCTCCGGCATCACCGTCAATCTCGCCGCGCCCCTCGACATTAAGAACGAAAACGACCTCGATTGCCCCGCGGACGCCGGCAAGCCTGCGGTTTGCGGCGACGGCTGGGGCCTAATCCTCGACGGCGCCGGCGGCACCATCGACGTCACCGGCACCCCGGAGGGCGAGTGCGCCATCACCCTCAACGCCAGCCGCGTGAAGATGACCAACCTTAATATTACCGCCACCTCCGCCCAGGTCCAGAGCGGCAAGGTCATTTGCGACAACGGCAACAACAACGATTACAGCGACGTGAGGATCAACGGCGGCAGCACCGAGCCCACGCCCGAGCCCACGCCGCCCGCCAGCCCGACGCCTTCCCCGACCCCGATGGTGACGCCCCTGGTCACCCCGACCGGCCTGACGGCGGTGGTCGATCCCAGCAGCACCCCGGCCTCGCTGAAGGTCCTGCTGAAGTGGAACTACAATCCCGGCAGCAAGGGGGGTTTCCTCCACGTCGATCCCAGCATCTTGGGCTATTTGAAAGATCGCAGCATCTTCCGAGTCCAACCCTCCGTCACCCTGCCCGGAGTCACCAAGTCCATGGCCTTGCGAAAGGCCGACATTCCTCTGACCCCGTACCAGCCGGGTGACATCGGCGTGATCGAACCGGGCGACATCTTCATCCCGACCACGCCCGACAAGGACTACGACTTCGAGATCGAACGCGCCACCAAGGCCGACGGCAGCGACACTTGCGGAACCTACAGCAACATCGCGACCATCAACGGCAAGCACAAGACTCATCAGGACGCGACGGTCGCCGAAAAGACCACCTATTGCTACCGCGTCCGCGCCAAGCGCGCCGCGGAGACCTCCGAGTACTCCAACGTCGCCGAGGTCCGCACGCCGGAGACGGCGCTGCCGATTCCCACGCTCCACGTCTCGCCCACCTCCGAGAGCACGATCTTCGTGGTTTACAATTACCTGAACACCGACGGCGTCTTCGGCATCAAGGTCGAGCGCGGGAATGCGGCTTGCGATCCCGCCAGCTTCGCGGCGATCCCGGCCGACCCCGCGGATATGACCGGCATCGGCTTCACCACCGACACCGGCCTGACGGCCAACACCACCTATTGTTACCGTGCGGCGGTCCAAAGCGACGCGATCCCCGCCGAATACGGCCTGTACTCCGAGACCGTGACCGCCACCACGCTGGAGGCCGGGGCCACTCCGCTGCCCACGCCTTCCGTGACGCCGCACCCCACGCCGACCGCGACCCCGGACGTCACCCCGACGCCCGACGCCACCCCGACGCCCGGCCCCACGCCAACCGACGTCGACGGCGACGGCGTCCCGAACGGCTCCGATAACTGCCCGGGCAATGCCAACGCCGGCCAGCAAGACATGGACAGCGACGGCGTCGGCGACGTCTGCGACCCCGACGCCGACGGCGACGGCATCGCCAACAACGACGAAATCGCCCACGGCACCGACCCGCTCGACGCCGACTCCGACGACGACGGGGCGAGGGACGACAGCGACAACTGTCCGGCCGTGGCCAACGCCGACCAGGCCGACCGCGACGAGGACGGCCGCGGCGACGCCTGCGAGAGCGGGGCCAACCCCGGCGGCAGCCTCCCGCCCGGCGCCGCCTTCGGCGGCGGCGGAGGCCTCTGCAGCCTCTCCCTGCTCGCCTCGCCGGCCGGCGCGCCCTGGTTCTACCTGGGCGGCTTCGCGACCCTGCTTGCGGCCAACCGCCTGCTGAAAGGCCGCCGAAAGAAATAACCGGCCGAAAAACTCTCTTTAATAATCCGCCCCGAAGGCCTCGCCTCGGGGCGGATTTTTTTTGCCTTTTGCGAAGCCCACAACTATCCCCGGAATCGCCCGATAATTTTTTCGACGAATCCCAAAGGATTCCCCGGCCTTATGCCGCGCCGCGGCAAGGCCCCATAGGAGAGCTTTCCGATGCGGATCAAATCCCTTGCCTGTAGCCTATTTACCTTCAGCCTTGTCCTGGCCGCCTCCGGCGCCCGCGCCGAGGTCGACAACCGCTACTGCGTGGTCAAGTCGGCCAGCGACGACGCCGGCGATTTCAACAGCCTGCGCCGCAAGGTGGTGGAGGGCTTCAACCGCACCGAAAACCGCATGTGCACCGAGAAGATCCGCTTCGACCGCGACCAGAACGGCGGCTCCTACATCGTCACCCTCGGCGCCACGATGGAGATCGACAACGAGAACGATCTCAACAAAGACGAGGACGGCTTCAACTTTGTGATCGACGGCTCCGATGCCCTCAACGTCGAGATCCACGCCGAAAACCTCCCCGAGTCGGACTGCGCCTTCCAAATCAATGCCCACAAGGTCAAGCTCTCGGGGATGAAGGTCTACGTCAAGAAATTGAAAAAGGCGGTCTGTAAGGCTAAGGGAGAAATGCAAGTCGACGACAGCGGCCTCACCGTCATCGCCGAAGACGACCCCGACAAGGATCGCGTCGCCGACGAGGACGACAATTGCCCGGATCGGCTGAACCCCGAGCAAATCGACGGCGACAACGACAACGTCGGCGACGCCTGCGACAACTGCCCGCTGATCGCCAACGAGAACCAATCCGACACCGACGGCAACGGCGTGGGCGACGCCTGCCAGCACGAGCCGACCCCGCTGCCGACGCCGTCCCCGACGCCCCCTCCGGCGTCCCCGACGCCCCCTCCGGCGTCTCCGACGCCGCCCCCGGCCAGCCCGACTCCGCCGCCGACCGACACGCCGGCTCCCACCGCGACGCCCGCGCCCACCGGTACGCCGGCCCCGACGGAAACGCCCATCGAGACGCCCGTGGTCAGCGCGCCGCCTTCCGACCCTAACGATTCCGACGGAGACACCGTCCCGAACGCCTCCGACAACTGCCCGACCATCGGCAACGGCGACCAGGCCGACGACGACGGCGACGGCATCGGCAACGCCTGCGATCCCAGCTCCAACGGCAGCAACCCCGGCGACAACTCCGGCCCGATCGTCGACCTCGACGGCACCTCCACCGGCTGCGCCCTGCACGGCGTGGGCGACATCGGCGGGGTCTTGAGCTCGCTGCTCTTCCTGGTGCCCAGCTTGGCCGGACTGGCCGCGCGGCGCCGCAAAGGCTAGCCCGACTTAGCGCGCACCCAGCTCAGCAGGTCGTTGGCGGAAATAACGCCGAGCAGGCGATCCCCCTCGACTACGAACAGCTGGCCCCAAGGCCCGCCCTTCATCGCCTCCAGGGCCGCCCAAGCGCTCTCGCCGGGCGCAATGCTGATTTTCTGGAAGTCCCGATCCGTGAATTGCTCCACCCGCCCGTGCAGCCAGTGCTCCCGGCTGAGTCCTTCCAACTTACCGAGCGGCAAGAATCCGACCAGGCGCCCGGCCGCGACGACGGGAAGCTGCGGGTAGACCTCGCGCCCGGCCAGCTCGCGCTGGAGCTGCTCCAGGGTAACCTCGGGGTCGACTTGGACGAATTGGCGCTGCATCAGGTCGGCGACCTTGGTCTTCTCGAGCCTTTTCTTCAAGACGACCTGCTGCTCGCTCATGCTGGAGGCCTGCTTCAAAAAGAAGCCGATCAGGATATACCACAAGCCGCCGAAAGAATTTCCGCCGGCGAGCGTGAAGGCCCCATAGCCGATCAAAAGCCAGCCGAAACCCCAACCGATCTTCGCCGCGACGCGGGTGGCCCAGTCGAAGTCCTTCTTGACCGCCCACAGAATCGAGCGAAACATCCGGCCCCCGTCGAGCGGAAAGGCCGGCACGAGGTTGAAGAGCGCCAGGATCATGTTCATGAAACCCAGATAGTAAAAGATCAGCTCCAAGGCGCGGTTGACCTCGTACTGCTCCGTCAGATGCCGGAAATAAAAAAACAACAGGGCCAAGGCCGCGCTGGCCACCGGCCCAACCGCGGACATCAGAAATTCGACGCGGGGCGACTCGGCCTCCTCGCGCATCTCGGCCACCCCGCCGAAGATGAAGAGCGTGATCCCGTCGATCGGCAGGCGGTAGTGCCGTCCCACCAGGGAATGCGCCAGCTCGTGGAAGAGGATGGACAAAAAAAGCCCGATCGCCGCCACGAAGGCCATGGCCCAATAAGCGCTCCCGGGCATGCCCGGGTGATTGGCGGGAAAGTAGCCGCTCGCCAGGCTGTAGGTGACCATGAAGAGGATCAACAACCAGCTCAAGTCGACCCGGATGGGAAATCCGAAGAGGCGGAAGATTTCGAGGCGTTTTCCGAACATGGTTCATCCTATTACGCGGCGAGTCAATTTTCCTAGAAAATTCAGTAACTTGCCTTCTCGGTTTTGAAATCGTACAATGAAGCCCTGGGGTGAATCATGGCGTCGGGAAACCTGGAAAAAACCGCGGTCCCTCCGCTGACGATCCTCGATCCCGAGGGCCGCGCCGCCGCGCAACTCGAACCCAAGCTCAGCCCCGCCCAGCTCAAGCAAATGTTCGAAGACATGGTGCGGGTCCGCGAGTTCGACACGCGCGCCATCGGCCTGCAACGCCAGGGTCGCATGGGAACCTATGCCCCGTCCACCGGACAGGAAGCGGTGCAGATCGGTTCGGCCGCCGCCCTGACGGCCGGCGATTGGGTCGCGCCCTCCTTCCGCGAGCAGGGCGTCCTGCTCAGCCGAGGAGTGAAACCCACGACGATGTTCCTCTTCTTCATGGGCACCGAGGAAGGCAACCGGCTGCCGCGGAAATTGCGCAGCCTGCCCTACTGCGTGCCCTGCGCGAGCCAGGTCCTGCACGCGGTCGGCATCGCGATGGCGGCGAAATTCAAAAAGGACCCGGTCGCGGTGGCCGCCTATTTCGGCGACGGCGCGACCAGCGAGGGCGACTTCCACGAAGGCCTGAATTTCGCCGGCGTCTATCAAACCCCCAACGTCTTTATCTGCCAAAACAACCAATGGGCGATCTCGACGCCGCGCGCGATCCAGACGCGCAGCGAGACGCTGGCGCAAAAGGCGCTGGCCTACGGCTTTTCCGGGCTGCAAGTCGACGGCAACGACATCCTCGCGATGTACCGCGCGACCTCGGAAGCGGCGAAGCGCGCCCGCGAAGGCGGCGGACCCACTTTGATCGAGTGCCTCACCTACCGGCTGGGGGTGCACACCACCTCCGACGACCCCAGCCGCTATCGGGACGAGACGGAGGTCCAGGCCTGGCGGGCCAAGGATCCCCTCGACCGTTTTGAAAAATACCTCCTTGCCAAGGGCGTCCTGGCCGCCGGGGACCGGGAAAGCCTCGCCGCCGAGATCGGCGAGCGGCTCAAGGCCGCGGCGGAAGAGGCCGAGGAGATCTGCCGCAACTTGAGCCCCGACGAGATGTTCACCTACATGTATGCCGACATCCCGGAATTCCTGAAGCCCCAGCGCGAGGACGTCCTCGCCCAAAGCGTCTCGCTGGAGCCGGGCGGGAGGGCGCATGGATAAGCTCACCCTCGTCCAGGCCGTCAACCGGGCCCTGCTGATCGCGATGCAGGAAGACCCCGACGTCGTCCTGCTGGGCCAAGACGTCGGCAAGGCGGGCGGCGTGTTCCGCGCCACCGAGGGCCTGCAGGAGCGCTTCGGCAAGGAACGCGTCCTCGACACGCCGCTCGCGGAGGCCGCCATCGTGGGCTGCGCCGTCGGCATGGCGCTCTATGGAATCAAGCCGGTGGCGGAACTGCAGTTTTCGGGTTTCGCCTACCAGGCCTTCCACCAGATCGAGCAGCACGTCTCGCGCTACCGCAACCGCACGCGCGGGGAATACCCGCTGCCGATGGTGATCCGGATGCCCTACGGCGGCGGGATCCGGGCCTTCGAGCACCACTCCGAGAGCCGCGAGGCCTATTACGCGCACACGCCGGGACTCAAGGTCGTCATTCCTTCGACGCCGAGCGACGCGCTGGGCCTGCTGCGCGCGGCGATCCGCGATCCCGACCCCGTGATCTTCATGGAGCCGAAAAAGATCTACCGCAGCCTCAAGGAGGAAATCCCCGCCGACGCGCCGCTCGTCCCCCTCGGCCGAGCCAAGCTGGTGAAGAGCGGCGAGGATCTCACCTTGATCTCTTACGGGGCCATGATGCCGGTGGCCCTCGAGGCGGCGGAACAGCTGGGCGGCGATCCTTCGATCGAGGTCCTCGACCTGCGCACGCTCAAGCCCCTCGACGAGGCGACCCTGGTCGCCTCGGTGCGGAAGACCGGGCGGGCGGTGGTGGTCCACGAGGCGCCGCGCGGCCTGGGCATGGGGGCGGAGATCTCGGCGATGCTCATGGAGCGGGCCTTCCTCTCGCTGAAGGCCCCGGTTGCCCGGGTGACGGGCTACGACGTGCAGATGCCCTACTACCAGCTGGAAAACTACTACATGCCGAGCGTCGCCCGCGTGGCGCAGGCCCTGCGCGACACCCTTTCCTATTGATTTTGTTTGTATCGCGGCGGAACTTGCGAGATCCTTGTCCCGTCGTCTTAATTGCCGCGAACGAGGTGTCGAATGCCGAAGGATTTTATCTTTCCGGATTTAGGCGAAGGCGTCGCCGAGGGCGAGCTGGTCAAATGGCTCGTCAAGGAGGGCGACTCCGTGAAGGAAGACCAGGACGTCGCCGAGGTCGAGACCGACAAGGCCCTAGTTTCCATACCCTCTCCCCACGGGGGGGTCGTCGAGAATCTTCACTTCAAGGAGGGGGACAAGATCCCGGTGGGCGCGGTGCTGATGAGCTTCCGGGACGGGCCCGCGGCCGCCGCGCCCGAGGCCAACAAAGGGCCGGAGTCCAAGCCCGAGCCGATTCCAGACAAGGCTGCCGCCAAGCCTTCGCCGCCTCCCGCGGCGGAGGCGAGGCCCGACGCCCCAAGCCCGTCCGCCGCAAAACCGGCGCCCGCCGTTCCCGAGCCCAAGCCCGTGGAAGGCGCCCCGTCTCCCGCGCCATCCAAACTGCCCGTCCTAGCCACCCCGCACACGCGGAAATTGGCCCGCGAGCTGGGCGTCGACATCGAGACCGTCCGAGGGAGCGGCGAGAACGGCCGCGTGACCGAAGACGACGTGCGGCGCGCCGCCGCGCCTGGCGCGCCCGTCGCCAAGCCGAGCCCCCTACCCGCCGCCCAGGCGGCCCCCGCGCCGGCGCCAGCGGTCGCTCCGGAAACGGCCGCGGCGGATTTCGAAAAATACGGCCCCGTGCAACGCATCCCGATCAAAGGGATCCGCCGCAAGATCAGCGAGCACATGCTGACGACGGCCCACCAGACCGTCATGGTCACCCACATCGACGAGGCCGATGTCGACGCCTTGATGCTTCTGCGCCAAGAGAAGAAAAAATACGCCGAGGAGCGCGGCGTCAAGCTGACCCTGCTGCCCTTCCTGATGAAGGCCTGCGTGATCGCGCTGAAAAACTACCCCTACCTCAACGCCAGCCTGAGCGGCGACGAGATCGTGCTGAAGGATTACTTTCATTTCGGCTTCGCGGTCGACACCGACGCGGGCCTGATGGTGCCGGTGATCCGCGACGTCGACCAGAAGAGCATCATGCGCCTGGCCACCGAGCTGGTCGACTTAAGCGAACAGGCCCGCAAGCGCAGCATTTCGCTGGAGGCCCTGAAGGGGCACAGCTTCTCGATCACGAATATCGGCAGCATCGGCGGCCGAGCCTTCACGCCCATCCTGCACTATCCCGATTCGGCCATCCTGGGCCTGGGAAGGACCTATCAAAAGCCGGTGGTGCGGGGCGGAGAGATCAAGGTCGCCAGCGCCCTACCGCTCTGCCTGACCTTCGACCACCGCGTCACCGACGGGGCGACGGCGGCGCGCTTCACCAACGAGGTGATCAAGTATTTGAGCGATCCGGATTTATTATTGTTGGATGATGGGGATTAAATGGTCGTCGGAGATCTCACCGAATCCACCGAAGTCGCCGTCTTGGGCGGCGGGCCGGGCGGCTACGTCGCCGCTATCCGCCTCGCCCAGCTGGGCAAGGAAGTGACTCTCATCAACGACGACGTCCTGCCGGGCGGAGTCTGCCTGCTGCGCGGCTGCATCCCTTCGAAGGCGCTCATCGAGGCCGGAAATCTCCTGCACCGCATCCCGGCCGCGGCCGCCATGGGCGTCCTGGCCGACAACCCGCGCGTCGATTGGCCCGTCCTGCAAAAGTGGAAGGATTCCGTCGTCCAGAGGCTCGGTCGCGGCGTCGAGCAACTGCTCAAGCAGCACAAAGTCAAGACCCTCGCGGGCCGAGGCGCCTTCGTAGGTTCCCATAGCCTCGAGATCCGAACCGAATCCGGACCGCGGCATCTCGCCTTCGAGCAGGCCGTCGTCGCCACCGGGAGCCGGCCGCGCCCGCTCCCCGACCTGCCCTTCGACGGCGAAAAAATCATCTCCTCGGATCAGGCCCTCACCCTCCCGGAAATTCCCCCTTCCCTCCTCGTCGTCGGCGGAGGTTACATCGGCCTGGAGCTGGGCGAGGTTTACGCCAAGCTGGGAAGCCGGGTGACGGTCCTCGAGGCCCTGCCGGAATTGCTCCCCGGCACCGACCCGGCCTTGGTACGGCCCGTGAAGAAGAAATTGGAGTCTTTGGGCGTGCAAATCCTGCTGAAGACGCAGGCGAAAAAAATAAAGCCGGCGGACCGCGAGGTCATGGTGGAGTGGACCTCGGAAGACGGCGCCTCCGGTCAAGTGACCGCGAACCGCGTCCTGGTGGCGATCGGCCGCGTCCCGAACAGCGAGGGCTTGGGCCTGGGGGCCCTCGGCGTCGCGCGCGACGCGAAGGGCTTCGTCAAGGTGGACGCGCGGCAGCGCACCTCCTTGTCCCATATTTACGCGATCGGCGACGTCGCGGGCGGCATCCAGCTGGCGCACAAGGCCAGCCGCGAGGGCGTCGTCGCGGCCCACAACATCGCCGGCGAGGCCGACGCCTTCGACAACCAGGTGCCTGCGGTGATCTTCACCGACCCCGAGATCGCCTACGTCGGGCTGAGCGAGGCACAGGCCAAGGAGCGCGGCATTGAGACAAGCTCGGGGATGTTCGGCTTTCCCGCCAACGGCCGGGCCCTGACGCTGGACGACACGGAGGGCTTCATCAAGGTCGTGGCCGAAAAATCCTCGCGTCGCATCCTGGGCGTTCAAATGGTCGGCCCCCACGTCTCCGAGCTGATCTCGGAGGCGACCTTGGGGCTGGAGATGGGCGCCTTCGTCGCGGATTTGGACCTCACCATCCACCCCCACCCCACGCTGAGCGAGGCCCTGCACGAGGCCGCAGAGGGAGTATCGGGGATGGCCATTCATCGGTATCACACAAAAAAATATTAATATAATCAATGTGTTATAGTTTTTATTATATGTATATACATTGTATATATTAATTATTTACTTATAATTTGAAATGAATTACTCTCCGGGACATGGCGGACAACTACCTGAAAAAGGCCCTGCGAGGGGTTTTCCAAGAATTGAACGACTATATCGGCGAACACAACGCCCGCCGCTTCGAAGAGGGAGGCTTGCGGATCGAGAAACAAGTCCTCAAAATCGCCGGACAGACCGCCCTATTCCTGGCGGACCTGCCCTTCCCTATCACGGCGACGACGGATCTCGACATCGTCGTCACCCTCCCCTATGCGGTGCAGGTCAAGCTTCGGGAGCTGCTGAAGAAATTCGGCATCGTATTGGACCCCGACGGGCGCCTCGTCTGGATGCCGCCCGACACCGTCTATCATCCCTATTTCGACTCGACTTGGGTGCAAGCGCTCTACGCGGACCCCGAGGCGGTCATGTTATCGAAGTACAAATTCAACCGCCCGGACGATCGCAAGCTGTTGCAAACTTACGCCCAATACTTTCCGGGTTTCGAAACGGCCGTGGCTAAGGCCGGATTAAAAAGGAGCCGATAAATGCGCCCCGTGACGGAGAAAGTCCTCCAAAGGCTGGCTTACGAAAGGCTGCTGCTGGCAAGCCATGCCCAACCGCAGCGCAGCCCGATCACCCTGGAGGAGTTTTTGGAAGCGGCCAAGGAGGATCCCCGGATCTATAGCGCTCTGGCCGCCATCTTGATCTATAAACCGAAGATCTTCCGCGGCTTGGAGAAGGATCTCAAGAGACATCCGGAGATCCGGGAATTCGTCGCGGAGCTGTTCCTGGACGCCGGCCCCCGGAAAAAATTATTCGGCCACGACAAGGCCTTCTATCAGAAGGCGGCTCGGACCTTTAAAGACTACCTCGAGGCGCAAAAGGCCGGCAAAAAGACGCGCAGCCTCTTGTTGCGGGTCTCGGAAGAGGATTTGGAACGATTGCAAAAACTCACCACGGCGCTGGGCACGGGAAGCGTCTCCGAAACGATCCGCGCCCTGGCGCGCGAAAAAGAAAACGCCTTGAGCTCGACGCAGCGCCCGTAGGGGCGAACACAAGGTTCGTCCCTACACCCCCTCCCGCTTCGCCTTGAAGTGCTCGAAGCGGTTCAAGGCGTTGAGATAGGCCTTGAGCGAGGCCTTGACGATGTCGGTGTCGGTGCCGAGCCCGCGCACCTCGCGGCCGTCGTCCTTCAAGACCACGCTCACCTCGCCCTGCGCGTCCGCGCCGCCGGTGATCGCGTTGATGTTGAAGCCGGAGAGCTCGCCTCCGAAGCCCGTCACCTTGCGCAAGACCTTGAAGCTGGCGTCCACCGGGCCCACGCCCTTCTCGGAGTCGGTCTTCTCGACGCCGTCGACCGACACCGTCACCTCGGCCCGCGGCGAGCCGTCGGATTCGCTGGTCACGCTGTAGCGCTTCAATACGTAGCGCTCCTGGCCCTCGTGCTTCTGCTCGAAGAGGATCACCTCGAGGTCGTCGTCGAAGACCTCTTTCTTCTTGTCCGCCAAGGCCTTGAAGGCCTCGAAGGCCTTTTCGAAATCGGCCTCCTCCAGCTCGTAGCCCAATTCTTGGAGGCGTTTGCGGAAGGCGTGCCGCCCGGAGTGCTTGCCCAGGACCAACTTCGACTGCGTCCAGCCCACCGACTCGGGCGTCATGATCTCGTAGGTGAGCTGGTTCTTGAGGAAGCCGTCCTGGTGGATGCCCGACTCGTGGGCGAAGGCGTTCTCGCCGACCACCGCCTTGTTGGGCTGGACTTGCACGCCGGTGATCAAGCTGAGGAGCTTGCTGGTGTGGTAGATCTGCTCGGTGCGGATCGCGGTGTCGCACTGAAAGAGCTCTTTGCGCACCTTGAGGGTCATGACGATCTCTTCCATCGCCGCGTTGCCCGCCCGCTCGCCGATCCCGTTGACGGTGCACTCCACCTGCCGCGCGCCCGCGCGGATCGCCGCCAGGCTGTTGGCGACCGCGAGGCCCAAGTCGTTGTGGCAGTGGATGCTGATCACCGCCCCACCGATGTTGGGGACCTTTCGCCTCAAGTGGGTGATGAGGTTGTAGAACTCCTCCGGGTAGGTGTAGCCCACCGTGTCGGGGATGTTGACCGTCTTGGCACCCGCCTCGATGACCGCCTGCACGACCTCCGACAAGTAGCCCCAATCGCTGCGGGTGGCGTCCTCGGCGCTGAACTCGACGTCGGGCGTGTATTGCAAGGCGTGCTTCACCGCCGCGACGGCGTCCTGCAAGACCTGCTCGCGGCTCTTTCCCAACTTGTACTTGAGATGGAGGTCGCTCGTCGCGATGAAGGTGTGGATGCGCGGCTTCCGGGCCTCGCGGATCGCGCCCCAGCAGGCGTCGATGTCCTTGGGCGTCGCGCGGCTGAGCCCCGCGATCGCCGGCCCCTCGATCTCGCGGGCGATGGCCTCCACCGCCGCGAAATCGCCCTTGGAGGCGATGGGAAAGCCCGCCTCGATGATGTCCACGCCCAGCTTGGCGAGCTGCCGGGCCATGCGGAGCTTTTCGTCCAAGTCCATGCTGCAGCCGGGCGATTGCTCGCCGTCGCGGAGCGTCGTGTCGAATACCTTGACCATTTCCATAAAAAAAACCTCGATCGTTCTTCAAAATGCGGTTGTTGTCAGTATGCCGTCAAGACTCCCGGGGAGTCCAGTTTTCGCTGATACCGACCGGAAGGCGCCGAGCGCCTTCGGGTCTTGGAAATTTCCCGAAAAAGAAACGAGCTTCGCGCGGGTCGGCGCCGCAAATCGACCCGGGGCCTTTTCGCCCCCGCAAGCCTCGGCCTTCAGGAAATTCAGTCTTTTTGGTTGGTGATGAGCCGCAGTTCCTGCGGCCCGGGGGGTGTTTCTTTGGCCTCGCCGGCCAGCAGCGGACCCTCGCCGCGCGCCTTTTTGGACAGCTGGAAGACCTCCTCGACGAGGCCGGAGGCCACGTAGGCCAAGGCGGCGAAGAAAATCATTTCGTTGGGCGCGCTGGCGATCACGAAAAGGACGACCGCGAGCAGGACCAACATAAAGAACGACTCTTTGCGCTTGAAATTGAGCTTTTTGAAATTGCGGTACGGCACCGTGCTGACCATCAAGAGAGCCAGTCCGATGGTGAGGCAAAGCAAGAGGACGCTGGAGACGTCGACGTCGCCCTTCCAGCGGTGGTGGAAGATCACGTAGGAAGCGACCACGTAGGCGGCCGTCGGGATCGGCAAGCCCTGGAAGTGCTTCTTCTCGACGTCGGAGACCTGCACGTTGAAGCGAGCCAGGCGCATCGCCCCGCAGGCGAAGAACAGGAAGGCCGCCGCCCAGCCGATCTGGTTGAAGTGGCTGAGCGTCCAAGTATAGGCGAGGATCGCCGGCGCGAGGCCGAAGCTGGCCAAGTCGCAGAGCGAGTCGTATTCGATGCCGAAATCGCTGTGGGTGCGCGTGAGGCGCGCGATGCGGCCGTCAAGGCCGTCGAAGACCCCCGCCAACAAGATCATCCACGCCGCGGTCAGATGATCGCCCTGGATGGACTTCACGATGGAGACGAAGCCGCAAAAGAGCGAAGCGGTCGTGATCATGTTGGGGAGGATGTAGATCCCCTTGCGGATGCCGATTCGTTTGACGCGCACTTGGTTCATCTCGCTTTAATTCATCTGAGCCAGGGAGCTTTCCCCGGCGAACACCTTTTGCCCCGGCTTCACCAAGACCTTCCACTCGGGAGGCAGGCAGACTTCCATGCGGGACCCGAACCGGATCATGCCGTAGCGCTCGCCGCGGGAAACCGGCGTATTTTCACGCAAATAGCAGACAATGCGCCTGGCGACAAGCCCCGCAATCTGGACGAAGGCCACTTTTTGGCCCTGAGGGGTCCGCATCACGACGGCGTTGCGTTCATTTTCGAGGCTGGCCTTGTCCAAGCTGGCCACGAAGAATTTGCCCGGAAAGTAATGAACTTCCTCGACTTTTCCGTCGCAGGGGATGCGGTTGACGTGGACGTTGAAGGGGCTCATGAAGATGCTGACCTTCTGGTGCGGCTCCTTCATATAAGGACCGCCGGAAAGGCTCTCGATTTTCAGGACGGTGCCGTCGGCGGGGCTGACGAGGAGTCCGGTATCGGCCGGCGGGGTCCGGGCCGGGTCGCGGAAGAAATTGAGACAAAAGAGGAAGGCCAGGCCGAAAGCGATCGCCAGGGGCCAAAACAGCCAGGCCCCGATCAGGGTCAGGGCCAGGGAGATCAGCAAAAAGGGATAGCCCTCGCGGGCGATCGGCAAGGGGCCGCTCTTCATGATGGGCGACAAGGCGGCGGAGTTGACGGAGGATTCGATGGGCATATCAGCCGACCGCCTCGCCCGGGAAGGGCATAAGGACGTTTTTGCCCTTCTGCATGGCGATGTTGCCGGTGCGCACGACCTCGAGGATCTCGAAAGGCTGGAGCTTTTTCAAGATGCTTTCCATCTCTTGGTGCTCGCCGACGAACTCGAGGATTTGGATCCTCGGGTCGGAGGCGTCGACGATCTTGCCGTGCGCCTCGTCCGCGAGCTTCGCCAGCTCGGCCTTGTTTTTGTCGTTCAGCCGCAGTTTGACCAACATCAGCTCGCGGCGCACGCAGGCCTCGCTGGAGACGTCGATGACCTTGAGCACGTCGATAAGGCGGTTGAGCTGCTTCAGAATCTGCTCGATGATCAGGGCGTTGCCGTGGGTGATGATCGTCATGCGGCTGACCCGCGGGTCGGGCGTCGGCGCGACCGAGAGGGCGTCGATGTTGAAGCCGCGCCCCGCGAACATGCCGGAGACGCGCGCCAGGACGCCGAACTCGTTCTCGACCAGGACGGAAATGGTATGGGTGTTCTCGTGGTGGTTCATCTTTATGCCAATACGATGTCGCTGACCGCGCCGCCCGCGGGCACCATTGGATACACGTTGTCCTCGAGCGTGGTGACGAAATCGATCACCACGGGGCGGTCCCGCACCTTCAGCGCCCGCTCGATCACCGGCACGACTTCGTCCTTGACCGAGGCGCGCAGGCCCACGGCCCCGTAGGCCTCGGCCAGCTTGACGAAATCGGGCTGCACGTTGAGGTCGACCTCGGAGTAGCGGTTTTCGTAGAAGAGCTCCTGCCACTGCCGCACCATGCCGAGGAAGTGGTTGTTGAGGATCGCGATGATCACGGGCGTCTTCCACTCGACGGCCGTGGCCAGCTCTTGGATGTTCATCTGGATGCTGCCGTCGCCCGAGATGCAGATCACGGTCTTTTCGGGATAGGCCAGCTGCGCCCCGATCGCGGCGGGAAAGCCGAAACCCATCGTGCCCAAGCCGCCGGAGGTGCACCAGCGGTGCGGCTCTTTAAAATGGTAGAACTGCGCGGCCCACATTTGGTGCTGGCCGACGTCGGTGGTCACGATCGCCTCGCCCTTCGTCATTTGGTAAAGCATGTCGATGACGTACTGGGCCCGGATCTCCTTGGGACCCTGCTGGTAGCCCATCGGCGCCTTCTCGCGCCACTGCCGGATCTGCTCCCACCAAGGACGGATCTGCTGGTGGTAATTTTGGATGAAGGCCGGGGCGGCCTCGGCCATCTTGAGCATCTCGCCCAGCACGTACTTGACGTCGCCGACGATGGGCACGTCGACCGCCACGCTCTTGCCGACGTTGGCCGGGTCGATGTCGATGTGGATCTTCTTGCTGTGCTTGGAGAACTCGCTCAGCTTGCCGGTCACCCGGTCGTCGAAGCGGGCGCCCACCGAGAAGAGCACGTCGCACTCGTTGATCGACATGTTGGAGTAGTAGGTGCCGTGCATCCCCAGCATCCCGAGGCTTAAGTCGTCGGTGCCGGGAAAGGCGCCGAGGCCCATCAGGGTCATGGCCACCGGGATCTTGGTAAGATAGGCGAATTTTTTCAGCTCGTCGGAGGCCTGGGATAGAACCGCGCCGCCGCCGACATACAAAAGCGGGCGCTTGGCCTCTTTCAGCAGCTCCCAGCCCTTTTTGATCTGGCCGGAGTGGCCCTGAAGCACCGCGCGCGGCGAGCGCACCTTGACCTGGTCGTAGGGGACGTATTCCGCCTGATGCAGCTGCAGGTCTTTGGGGATGTCGACCAACACCGGACCGGGCCTGCCGGTACGGGCGATGTGGAAGGCCTCCTTCATGATACGCTGGAGGTCGCGGACGTCCTTCACCAGGTAATTATGCTTGGTGCAGGGGCGCGTGATGCCGACGATGTCGGCCTCTTGGAAGGCGTCGTTGCCGATCATCGAGAGCGGCACCTGGCCGGAGATCACCACCATCGGGATCGAATCCATGAGGGCCGTGGCGAGACCGGTGACGGTATTGGTCGCGCCCGGACCGGAGGTGACCAAGGCGACCCCGGGCTTGCAGGTGACGCGGGCGTAGCCGTCGGCGGCATGCACCGCCCCCTGCTCGTGACGGACCAGGACGTGACGGATCTCGGGGTGCTTGTACAGCTCGTCGTAGACGTGGAGGATGGCCCCTCCGGGATAACCGAAGATGAGGTCGACCCCCTCGTCCTTGAGGGCCTGGATGAAGATTTGGGCGCCTGTGAGTTTCATGCTGTTTGGACCTTGTCGAAAAATCCTTTATGCCACGGCGGAGAAAGATGTCAAATCCGCAAACTCATTCAAGAAAATCTCGCCGTTCCGCCAATCCGAGCCCTAGCGTAGCCTTTCGAGGATGACCTCGATCTTGGTTTTTCCCTTGAGTTTCTGAAGCTGAAGTCGCTTTTTTTCGAGTTTTTCTTCCGTATTGAGATAAGGTTTTTGGATTAATTTCTTTAATTTTTGCTCTAATTTCAAATGATTATCCCATAACTCCTTAAGTTCGGGATTATATTTTAAATGCCGCTGCAAGAGCGCCTCGTCGTGTTCGTCCATCCTTCACTCCTTTTGCTTGAGCCTGCGATTTTCGGCCTCGGAGACCCTAAGATAACGGACCTGCAATCGAGCCCCCTCTACCGCCTTTCCTTCCCGGAATAGGCTTAAGGCCAGGCGCCCGACCTCCGCGGCGCTCACCCGAGCCCCTTCCCCGCCTTCCATCGCCTGACCCAGGGCCGTGAAGCGCCCCGGGTAGGCGGAGAGGGCATCCCCCAAGATCCATTTTTCACCGGGGATCTCCTTCAAGTGTTGCAGAAAGGCCTCGATCGGCCAAGCCCCATCCGCAAGGACCTCGACCGGGGCCACGGGGACGCCGGCATAGGCCCCGGCATAGACCTCGCCGCAGCGGGCGTCCAGGCAGGCGACGACCGTTCCCCCAGCCGCCAAGCGGGGCCGGACCAAGGCCAACAGCGTCGAGACGCCGACGACCGGCTTCCCCAGGGCGCGGGCGAGGCCCTTGATCGTGCTGATCCCGATGCGCAGGCCGGTGAAGGATCCCGGCCCCGCGCTGACCGCGAGCAGGTCGAGGTCAGCTAAGCGCCAACCCAGGGCGTCGAGGGCGTTTTGGATGGAGGCGATCAGGGTTTCGCTGTGGGAGGGCGGCCGCGCCTCGAAGTTTTCGCGCAGGCAGCGCTCGTCCTCGAGCAGGGCCACGCTTTGGCTTAAGCCCGAGGTGTCGAGGGCCAGGATCCGCATCAGAACCAGCCCTTCACCTTGTCGAAGATGTCCTTGAGTCCCCAGACGGCGTCGATGTCGTTGACGGTGACGACCACCATCAGGGTGAGCAGCATAAACATCCCGATCTGCTGGGCGATCAGGCGCTTGCGCATCGAGAGCGCCTTGCCCGCGAGGCCCTCGTAGACCATGAACAGCAAATGGCCGCCGTCCAGGACCGGAATGGGCAGCAGGTTCAAGACGCCGAGCTGGATACTGAGGAAGGCCAAGAGATAGAGAAAATTCCCCAGCCCCTGCTGCGCGGCCTTAGCCGAGATCTGCGCGATGCGCACCGGGCCGCCGAGCTCTTTATAAGACGCCTTCAGCGTGACCAGGTCTTTGAGGACCTTGAAGGTCATGCCGAAGAGCATGAGGTTTTCCTTCACGCCCTTTTGGAAGGCCTCGCCCAGGCCGTATTGGCGCTTCACGAAGTTGTCGGGGTTGGAGGCCTTGGCCACGCCGATCACGTATTTGTTGAGGTTGGGGTTGAAGACCGGGCTGATCTTCAATTCGACCTTCTCGCCCGCGCGCTCGACCGTGAAGCGGGTCTCCTTGCCCTTGGATTGGTTCACATGGTCCGCCATGGCGTTCCAATCGGCGATCGCCGCGCCGTTGATCGCGACGACCTTGTCGCCCGCCTTCATCCCCGCCGCATGGGCGGGCGAGTCCGGCGTGAAGGCGCCGATCAGCGGCTCGATGTCGACGAAGAAGACCGGCTCGAGGCCGAGATAACCGCCCATGCCGCCCTCGAGGGCCTCGAGCTTGGCGGATTTCTCCAGGGTCTTGTCGCCCCGTTTCAGCTGGAACTGGATCTCGGTCCCCGCGGGCTTGCTGATCTCGCGCATCACCTGGTCCCAGCTGGAGGCCGCCTTGCCGTTGACGGCGAGGATCAGGTCGCCCTTCTCGACTCCGGCCTTGGCGGCGGAGGACTCGGCCTGGACGCCCAGGACCTGGGGGGGTTGGGAGAGGTATTTCGGCTCCTGGCGCCCGATCATGAAGACGATCGGCATCAGGATGAAGGGCAGAAGCAGGTTCATGCCCGGCCCGGCCAGGACGACCTTCATACGGGTCCATAGGGATTTACTGCTGAAAGCACGGGGGTCGTCGAGCGGGACGATTTCGCCCTCTTCGAAGTCCTCCTGTCCGCTCATCTTGACGTAGCCGCCGAGCGGCAGGAGCGAGAGGCAGTACTCGGTCTCGCCGACCTTGAAGCCGACGTGCGGCCCGAAACCCAGCGAGAAGCGCTCGACGCGGATGCCGCTGAACTTGGCGACCAGGAAGTGGCCGAGCTCGTGGATGAAGATCAGGAGGCCGAGGCCGACTATAAAATACAGAATCGTCATAAATTTATAATCCTATCTAAATTCTTTTCTTCTCAGGCCGCCGCCAGCTCCGACGCCCGCTGCCGCGCCCACTGGTCGATGGCGACGATCTCCTCGAGGGACTTGGGCGTAACGCGCGCGTGGCCCTGCAGGGTCTCTTCCACCACCCGGGGGATCTGCAAAAAGGAGATCTTCCGGTCCAGGAACTGCTGCACCGCCACCTCGTTGGCGGCGTTGAGCACCGCCGGCATCGTGCCGCCCTCCGCCATCGCCTGCTTGGCCAGTTTGAGGCAGGGAAACTTCCCCTCGTCGGGCTGGAAGAAGGTCAGTCCCGCCAGCTGCGTCAAGTCGAGCGAGGGCAGGTCGTTGGGGAGTCGGTCGGGATAGCTGAGCGCGTAGGCGATCGGCACCCGCATGTCGGGCAGGCCCAGCTGGGCCATCACCGAGCTGTCCTGGAACTCGACCATCGAATGGATGATGCTCTGGGGATGCACGCAGACCGCCAAGGCCTCGGGCGCGACGTCGAAGAGCCAACGGGCCTCGATCAGCTCGAGTCCCTTGTTCATCAGGGTGGCCGAGTCGACGGTGATCTTGGCGCCCATCGACCAGTTGGGGTGCTTCAAGGCCTGCTCGACGGTGATGCCCGCGAACTCTTCCTTCGGCTTGTTCAAAAAAGGCCCGCCGCTCGCCGTGAGGATGAGGCGGCGGATGCGCTTGGGGTCCTCGCCGTTCAGGCACTGGAAGATCGCCGAGTGCTCGCTGTCCACGGGGAAGATCTTGACGCCCCGCTGCCGGGCGGCGGCGTTCATGAATTCGCCGGCCACGACCATCGTCTCTTTGTTGGCCAAGGCGATGTCCTTTTTCGCCTGGATCGCGGCGTAGGTCGGCTCGAGGCCGGCGGCGCCGACGATGGCCGACACGACCGTCTGGGCCTCCGGATGGGTCGCGACCCGCACCGAACCCTCGCGGCCCCAAAGAATTTCCGGGGCCTCGGCCCCCAGCGCCTCGCGAAGCCGCACGGCGTCGGCCTCTGCCGTCACCGAAACCAAGGAAGGGCGATGCTCTCGGATCTGCTCGAGCACCCGCTCGACGTTGCGGCCGCAGGCCATGGCCACGACTTGAAGCTGCCGCGGGTTGCGTCGAACCACGTCCAGAGTTGAGGTGCCGATCGAGCCGGTGGAACCCAATAGGGCGATTTTCTTCATTCAGGATCTCCAGTACGCCGCATAGTAATAGACGATCGGCGAGGTGAAAAGCAATGCGTCGATCCGGTCGAGCAGCCCACCGTGACCGGGAATGAGGTTCCCGCTGTCCTTGACGCCGACGCTTCGCTTGAGCAGCGATTCGGAGAGATCCCCCAGCGGCCCGATCAATCCCACGCCGACGCCGACGATCAGGCAGTCTTGGATGCGGATTTCACTCGAGATGAAGACCCGGCAGGCCAGGGCCCAGAGGACGCTCATGGCGATGCCGCCGAGGAGCCCCTCGACGGTTTTTCCGGGCGAGATGTGGGGCGCGAGCTTGTGGCGTCCGAAGAGACGGCCCGCGATGTAGGCGCCCGTGTCGGCCCCGAAGGTCGAACCGAGGACCAAGAAGAGCCACAGCGGGCCGTCGGGGAGGTCGCGGATCAGGCCCAAGAAGGACAGCAGCAGGCCGCAGTAGACCGCCGTCAGGAAGGTGGAGGCCACCTGCCCCAGCACCACCTCGATCGAATGGCGGTGCCAGAGGTAGAAGACGAAGCTCGCCATCAAGGCCGCGGGTACCGCGACGGCCAGCGTCGCGAAATCGCGGGGCCCGAACATCGCCGCGACCGCGAGGCCCAGGGCCAGCAGCGCCGCGAAGGCCGGCGAGCTGGAGGGGTGGGCCGGCAGGATCATCCGCGCGCACTCATGGGCCGCCAGCGCGACGATCGCCGCGATGACCGCCTTCAGCGGGACCGCGGGCAGGTAGAGGATCAGCAGGATGACCGCGGCCGCAAGGATGACGCCGGTGATGATTCGTGTCCACATAGGGTCGTCGCTTTTCCTATAAAGTCGCCCGCACCTGCTCGGTGGTAAGCCCGAAGCGCCGCTCGCGGCTTTGGTACTCGCGGATCGCCGCCTCGAGCTCTTCCCGGTTGAAGTCCGGCCAGAGGGTGTCGGTGAAATAAAGCTCGGTGTAGGCCATCTGCCAAAGCAGGAAATTGCTGATGCGGTGCTCCCCGCTGGTGCGGATCAGGAGGTCCGGGTCGGGCAGGCCCTCGGTGTAGAGCTGGCGGTCGAGCTCGTCCTCACGGATGACGCGGGAGGCGTCGCCCTCGGCCAGGGCGCTGCGGACCATCTGGTTGACCAGCTCGGTCAGCTCGCTGCGCGAGCTGTAGCTGAGCGCCAGCACCAGGGTCATCTTCTCGCAGTGCCGCGTCTCGGCGATGGTCTTGGTCAGCTCGCGCAGGACCCCCTCCGGCAGGCGGTCGATCTGGCCGATCACGCGGAGGCGGACTCCGTTTTGGATCAGCTTGGGGCGCTTCTGGATGAGGAAATGTTTCAGAAGGTCCATCAGGCCGAGAACCTCGTCGGAGGGGCGGTTCCAGTTCTCCTGGCTGAAGGCGTAGAGGGTGAGGTACTCGATGCCGATCTCGCGGCAGGCCTCGACGATGCCCTCGACGGTCTCGCTGCCTCGGCGGTGCCCCTCGAGGCGCGGCAGGTCGCGGTTCCGGGCCCAACGCCCGTTTCCGTCCATGATGATGGCGATGTGCCGTGGGAGCTTGGCTTTATCCACTCAGACTTCCATCACTTCTTTTTCTTTGTGCTCGAGGGACTCGTCGACCTTCTTCACGTAGGCGTCGGTGAGCTTCTGCACCTCGGCGCCCAAGTGCTTGGCCTCGTCCTCGGGCATCTTCTTGTCCTTCTCGAGGGCCTTGAGCTCGTCCAAGGCCTCGCGGCGGACGTGGCGGATGGCGACCTTGGCCTCCTCGCCGTACTTGCGGGCGAGCTTGACCATCTCTTTGCGGCGCTCCTCGTTGAGCGCGGGGATGGGGATGCGGATCAATTTGCCGTCGTTGGCCGGGGTCAAGCCCAGGTCGGACTTGATGATCGCCTTCTCGATCAGCGGAATCGCGGTGGCGTCCCAGGGGCTGATCGTGATCATGCGCGGCTCGGGGACGCTGAGCGTGCCGACCTGGTTGAGCGGAGTCGGCGTGCCGTAATAGTCGACGCGGATGTCGTCGAGCATCGAAGTCGAGGCCCGGCCGGTGCGGACCTTGGCGAGCTCGCCGCGGAACGCGGACAGGCATTTTTCCATGCGATCTTTGGATTTGTTCAACACGGGATGCGACATGCGTATTCTCCTAGACGACGGTCGTTCCGATGTTTTCTCCCAGGACGACCTTGCGGATGTTGCCTTTTTGAAAGAGGTCGAAGACCACGATCGGCATCTTGTTGTCCATGCACAGCGAGATCGCGGTCGAATCCATCACCTTGAGGTTTTTGTTGAGGACGTCGAGATAGGTCAGCGAGTTGAAGCGCTTGGCGCCGGGGTTGAGCTTGGGATCGCTGTCGTAGACGCCGTCGACCTTGGTGCCCTTCATGATGACGTCGGCGCCGATCTCGACGGCGCGCAGCGCCGCGGCGGTGTCGGTGGTGAAGAAGGGATTGCCGGTGCCGGCGGCGAAGATAACCACGCGGCCCTTCTCGAGGTGGCGAACCGCGCGGCGGCGGATGTAGGGCTCGACCAGCTGGTGGATCTCGATGGCGGAGAGCACGCGGGTGAACACGCCGGTTTTTTCGAGGAAGTTTTGCAGCGCCATCGCGTTCATGACGGTGGCCAGCATCCCCATGTAGTCGCCGGTCGCGCGGTCGATGCCTTCCTTCTCGCCGCCCATCCCGCGGAAGATGTTGCCGCCGCCAATGACGATGGCGATCTCGATGCCGAGCGCGGTCAGGTCCTTCAGCTCCTCGGCGATCGCGCCGACCACCTGGGAGTTGATGCCGTAGCCCTCGCTGCCCATCAGGGACTCGCCGCTGAGCTTGAGCAGGATGCGTTTGTATGCGGGTTTCGCCATGGAATTATTTTCCGAGCTGCTTCGCGACCTCGGCCGCGAAGTCTTCTTCCTTCTTGGCCATCCCCTCGCCCACCTGGAAGCGGACGAACTCGACGATGCGCCCCGAGGGATCGCTCTCTTGCAGATGCTTCAATACGGACTTCTTGCCGCTGGGATCCTTGATGAAAGCCTGGTCCTGGAAGCAAACCTCGGCCGCGAACTTGCCCAGTTTGCCCTCGACGATCTTATCCAGCATTTCCTTGGGCTTGCCGCTGTCGGCGAGCTGGGCCAGGTAGATCTCGCGCTCCTTGGCCTTGACGTCCTCGGGGATCTGCTCGCGGTGGACGAAGCGCGGGGCGGAGGCCGTCACGTGCATCGCCAGGTCCTTGAGCAGGTCGTCGCCCAGCTTGGCGGCGTCGCCCTGCACCTTGACCAGGGCCCCGATCTTATTGCCCATGTGCAGATAGCTGCCGAACCTCTCGTTGGGCTGGGCCCGGAGGATCGCGAAGCGGCGGATGGAGATGTTCTCGCCGATCTTGGCGACCAGCTCCTTGGTCAACGTTTCGTAGTTTGCGGCGGCGCCCGCGGGCGTCTGCTGCAGAAGCTCGGCCAGGTCGGCGGGCTTCTGCTTGGCCGCGTGCTGGGCGACGCCCTTCACGAAGTTTTGGAAGTCGGCTGTCTTGGCGACGAAGTCGGTCTCGGAGTTGACCTCGACGATGGCCGCCACGTCGCCCTCGACCGCGACGTCGACCAGGCCCTCGCTGGCCAGGCGCCCGGCCTTCTTGCCGGCCGAGGCCATGCCCGCCTTGCGCAGATGCTCGACGGCCTTTTCCATGTCGCCCCCGGTTTCGTTGAGGGCCTTCTTGCAATCCATCATCCCTGCGCCGGTCTTCTCGCGCAGCTCTTGGACCATTTTTGCGGTGATTTCTGCCATGGGAAACTCCTGAATCGGTTGGCGCGGCCCCGTGCGAACCGCGCGAAAGACGGGGCGGACCGACCGGGCCCGCCCCCGTGAATTTTACTCTTCGGTCTCGGGTTTGGCTTCGGGGGCGGCCTCGGGCTCGACGCGGGCGCTGTAGCTGCCCTCCTCGATCTCCTCCTCGCCGGCGGCGGCGTCGCCGCGGCCGACATAGGCCGAAGCCTTCTCGCCCTTCGCCTCGCGGACGGCGGGCTTGTCCTCGTCGTCGCGCTCGTGGCCGCCGCGGCGCGCCTGGGCCTCGCGGAGGCGCATCCCCTCGAGTACCTTGTCGGCGACCGCGCTGACGAAAAGCTTGATCGAGCGCAGGGCGTCGTCGTTGCCGGGCACCAGGTGGTCGATGGGGTCGGGATCGCAGTTAGTGTCGCCCAAGGCCACGATGGGAATGTTAAGGACATTGGCCTCGTGCAGCGCGATGTGCTCGAGATTGGGATCGATCACGACCATCACGCCGGGAAGCCGGGTCATGTCTTGAATGCCGCCCAGCGAGCGCTGGAGCTTCTCGATCTCGCGGTCGATCATGAGAATTTCTTTTTTGGAGAGGACGGCGAAGGTCCCGTCGTCTTTCTTCTTCTGCAGGTCCTTGAGGCGGTCGATCGAGGACTTGATGGTGCGGAAATTGGTCAGCGTGCCGCCCAGCCAGCGGTTGGTCACGTAATACATGCCGCAACGCTTGGCCTCTTCCTCGATGACGTCCTGCGCCTGCTTCTTGGTGCCGACGAAGAGGATGTCGCTGCCGTTGCCGACGGCCTCGGCGATGAAGTCGAGGGCCCCGCGGAACAGCTTGACGGTCTTGGAGAGGTCGATGATGTGGACGCCGTTGCGGACCCCGTAGATGAACGGCTTCATTTTGGGGTTCCAGCGGCGGGTGAGATGGCCGAAGTGCATGCCTGCTTCGAGCAGGTCCTGCATCGAGAGGTTATTCATATTTTTCCTTTCGGGTTATGCCTCCACGGCTTCCTTCGTCCTGCCCTGATCCCTCGCGGGACACCCGAGGCTTGGACTTTGGGCGGAAGCCGTGTGTGAATTTGTTTGAAACCTTGAAGCCCGAGGCGCCGTCTTAGGGAAGGGCCTCGAAATTAAAGGGTTTTTCCTCCTAGCATGCTCGTGCTATGATGACAACAGGAGTTTTATGAGCCGAGCCTTTTCCAAAAACCTCTTCATATTGTTGACCTTTTCCCTGGGAGCCCTGATCGCGGCGCCGGCCCGGGCCCAGTCCCAAGACTTCGAATTCTACAAGAAATACGGCCACGCCAGCAAACAGTGGAACGACTACGTCCAGCAGGGCTTCGCCGCCTACGACCGGCAAAATTGCGAGGAGGCCATGACGGCCCTCAAGCAGGCCGTCGCCGCCCAATGCCAGGACGCCCTGGTCTATTACAAGCTCGCCGTCTGTTCCGAGGTGGCCGGCACGCCTTACACCGCCTTGCAGTACTACCAGCTGGCGGAGGAGAAGCTCGGCAAGCTCGAGGTCCTGCACCCCTACCAGAAGGACATCTTCGAGAGCTACGGACGCGCCCTCTTCCAGGCCAAGCGCTTCGAAGAGGCCTTCCCCTACCTGGTGCGCGCCGCGGCGGTGGGCACGCCGAGCTTCGGCCTTTATTACATGGTGGGATTTCTCTACGCGAAGAAGGGCGACACGAAGGCGGCGGTGGAATTTTTCGACAAGGCCCTGGCCCAGGACACCAGCAAGGCGCCGCCGCAGATCCTCGCGGTGGTCTACCGGGAGGTGGCCAAGTCTTATGCCAAGGAGAAGAACAACCAAAGGGCGATGGAACTGCTAAAAATGGCCTTGGCGATCAATCCCAACGACACCGAGGCCAACCAGCTGAGGACCCAGATCAGCCATATTCAAGCCCAAGAGACGCTCCTCCAGATGATCCACAGCGCCGAAGGCAAGGTCACCGGCCAAGAAAGCGCCACCGGGACATCGAAGCCTCCCCCGCCGGCGGCCTCGAAGCTACCGCCGCTGGAAGGTTCGGCTGTCAAAGACCCCACCCCGCCCCTGGGCACGGCCTCGGGCAGCTCCGCGCCCACGCAACCCGCGCCGGGCGGAGAAAATACCGGAAGCGGCACGACCTTGCAGCCTTTGCAACCCCTGCCGCCGGCGCCGTCGGGGAAATAATTTCGCTTCTTTACGGCGCCCGGCCGCTGGACCCGCTGATCGACACCGTCGCCCCGTTGTCCGAGGCCCCTCCCCCTCCGCCCTTGCCCAAGAGTAACGCACCGGTGGCGCCGCCCGCCACGGCCACGCCGACCAGGCCCCACAGCCAGGGGCTCTTCCAGAAGGATTTCTTCTTCTTGGTGCCGATGACGATCACGTCGCTGTCGGCGTATTTTTTGGGGTCTTTGGCGAGGTCGACCCGGGCGGCCTCGTTTAAGTCCTTCGCGATGTGGTTAGAGGCCGAACGGGTGTCCTTGGGCAGGTCCAAGACCTCGACCGACTGGTTCTTGTGCGAGGCCTGGTACTTGATGTCGATCATCCGCGCGGAGATCTTGTTGTTCCAGCCGATCTCCTCGACGCTGACCAGAATCACTTTATCGAGACGCAAGGACTTCCCGACCGCCCCGCCCAGCCGGACCTGCTCATCGACGTCGGAGAGGCTGGCGACGGTCAGGCCGTGCCGGTTTAAGGAGGGGTCGGAGACCTTCTCGAGGGAGAGCTTTTCGCGCAGGCCCTCGGGCTTGAGGTTCAACTTCATGGCCTGAGGCTTGTAACCGGGCGCGCGCAGGATCACGAAGTGCTCGCCGACGGTCCAGCGCTCGAGCTTCAGCGGCGTCGTCCCCTTGGGATTACCGTTGAGGGTCACTTCGGCCTTGGCAGGCGAAGACTGAATCTCGAGAGACGCAGACTTCGCCTTTTTCAGAAACTCGACTCGGGACTTCTGGAACAGGGCCACCGTCTTAGGCGGGTACTGCAGCTCGGTGATCTCGCGCTCGGGATCGAGGCGCACCGCCTCGTGGAAGGCCTCTTGGGCCCGCTTCGAGTCATTGTTGCCCAGGTGGATATTGCCCAGCATCAAGTAGGCGTCGGTCAGCAAGAAGGGATCGGTCAGGGCTCCCTTGGCCGAGCGATAACCCTGCGTCGTGCTCTCGAGCAGGGCGATGCCTTCCTTGAAATTAAAGGTCTTGTAGAACTCCTTGGCCTGGTCGAGATAGCGGTTGAGGCCCAAGGTATCGCCCCCCGCGCCGGATAAATTAGGAGAGGATTCGAAGAAGGCGTAAGTGGCCGGCTTGGGCAAGACCTCGAAGCCGCTCTGCCGGCTCAGCTCGTCGCGGAGGGTATCGGCGACCTTCTCGACCGTATCGGGCTTGACCTTGCCGTCGTAGAGCTCGACGACCGCGACCTTGAGCCTCCCCGGGGGGACGCCCGCCGCGTGGCTTGCCTTCGCCCAAAGGCCCGGGGGCAGCAAGAGCTGCGCGGCGAGAAAATAGATTATATGGGAGAATTTGCGAACGACCGCTTGCATGGAACCTCCGTCGGTACTTACCCATACGTGGCGTCGCCGCGAGGCGGAAAAAACACGTCCGTTTCCAGTAATCCAAGGCCCCGCTTCGGTCAATACAAAATCCTTGCCGTGGGAGCCGTCGGCTCCCTAGATTAGTCCCATGCCCAAAACCAAGATCCACCGATTGGCCGTCATCGGCGACCCCATCTCCCATTCCCTCTCGCCCGCCATGCACAACGCCGCCCTGCGCAAACGGGGCGCGCCCTTTCGCTACGAGGCCCTGAGGGTCGCGCCCGAGAAGCTGAAAGCCTTCTTGAAAGGCAAGGCCCGGACCTTGGCGGGCTTTAACGTCACCGTGCCCCACAAAGAGGCCGTCCTCCCCCACCTGAAGCGCTTGGCCTATGAGGCCGAGCTGATCGGCGCCGTGAATACGGTGGTCAACCGAAACGGCGAGCTGGTCGGCTTCAACACCGACGGCGCGGGCTACCTGATGAGCCTGCACGCCGACAAAAAATTCGACCCGCGCGGCAAGCGCGTCGTCATCCTGGGCGCCGGCGGGGCGGCCCGCGCCCTGGCGGTGGTCTTGAGTCTGGCCCACGCCCGCTCCGTCACCATCGCCAACCGCACGCCCAAACGCGCCGCGCAGCTGGCGCGCGAGCTGGCCTTCCGCCTGCCGAAGTCCAAGCTCCTGGCCTGCCCGCTGGAGGGGAAGGCCTTGGAGACGGCCTTAAAAACCTGCGACCTGCTGATCAACACGACGCGGGTGGGATTGGGAGGCACCTCCTTCGTCGATTTCCCCTGGGAGAAGCTTCCGCGCCGGGCCCTGGTGAGCGACATCGTCTATACCCCGCGCCTGACGCCCTTCTTGAAGGCGGCCAAGAAACGCGGGCATCCGATCCATACCGGCGAGGGGATGCTGGTCTTTCAAGGCGCGCTGGCCTTCGAGATCTGGACGGGTCTCAAGCCCAACGTGAGGCTGATGCGCCGCGAATTGCTCCGCCGGCTTTCCGTGAAAAAATCCCGCCGCGGACGTTGATTTATTTTTCGTTTTTCTCGGAGGTGGGAGGCGCCAGAGTGGCCACCTCGGCGGGACCGCTGCCGGGAAGGCTGCGGCGGGCGCGCACTTTTTGCCCCTGCGGGGAACCTGCCTCGCGCGGCGCGCTCAAACGCCAGATCCGCGCGATGTCCGGGCGGCGCAGGAAGCTCTCCCGCTGCTCGGCGCCGAGACCCGAGGCGATCCGCTCGACGACGGCGCGGGCCTTTTGCAAAAAGGCCTCGGCGGAGGCGAATTCTTTCAAGCGGCGCGCGGCGAGGCTCATGTGAAACCAGAATTGCAGCCAGTCCTCGGCGCGGCCCTGCTTCTCGCCCTCGTGGGAAAGCAGGTGAAGGTCGTCCTGCACCCATTTTCCCGAAAAGGCGCCCAGCGAGAGGCGCCGCAGGTGCACCGAGTGCTCGAGGGCCGGATAGCCCTTCAGGTCTTCCCAGGCCGAGACCTGGTCGATTAAGGATTGGGCCTCGCGGATCAGGTAATGTTCCATGAGCGGGGCGGAGATCGAAAGCAGGACCTCGAGCTTGCCGGCCAGGTCGCCTTGGTCCTCGAAACCCCGCGCCGCGTCTTCGAAGATACGGAAGGCCGAGGCCATTCGGCCCAGGACGATCTCGAGCTTGCCCTGCAGGAGCTGCTCGTAGGGCGCCAAACGGGCGAGTTCGGGCGCGGCGAGCAGGCCGCGCACTTCCTTGAGCGAGGCGTCCGCCTCGCGCATCAGCCCCATGCCGATGAAGACCTGCGTCAGGTGCAGCCGAATGACCGCCCGCTCGAGCGGCAGCTCCGCGCCGGCGAGGCGCTCGCGGCATCGCTCGAGCAGCCCCAGGGCCTCGGCGTACTTGCCCTGCTCGACCAAGGCCGCCGCGAGGCTTTGCGCGGTGCGCACCCAGGCGGCCGAATCCTTGGTGCCGTCCAAGGCCCGCAGCGCCGCCCGGTAAGGGGCCTCCGCCGCGTCGAAACGCCCGAGATGGCAATCGAGGTTGCCGAGCTGGCGGCCGGCCTGCGCCGCCTGGTCGCCGTCGGCGGCGAAGCTCAGGGCGCGTTGCAAATACTTGCGGGCCTCCTCGAACTGCCCGGCCGCGGAGAGGACCTGGCCGCTGCGCAGGTTCCAAAGGAAACTCTCCGTGCCCAAGCCGGATCGCTCGGCGTGATGGGCCAGGAGTCCGGCCAAGGTATCGGTGTCTTTTTGCAGGGCCATGTAGTCGAAGAGCCTGCGATGCAGGGCGACGCGCTCCTCGGCGGAAATTTCTTGCAAGACCGACTCCGCCGAGCCGGGATCGGCCCAGCGCCAATAGGGCGGTTCGCCCCCGCTGCGCAGCGCCTTGCCGCCGTCCAGCAGGGAACGCAGGACTTTTTCGAGGGCCGCGGCTTCGACGCCGGTGGCCGCCTGCAAAAAGGCGGCGCTCATCCAACCGGGATGGGCGGCCAAGGCGCGGGAAACGGTTTTTTCGACGGAGTCCATCGCTGCCGCCAGTGTATCCTGTTTGATGGGCCTAGCCAAGGATGGTGAGGTTGGAAAATTTCGCCAAGAGCTTCTTGCGGTCGCCCGACTGGAAGGCCACCGTGACCTTCCGGTCGTCGGCCCCGCCCTCGCAGAGCTGGATGGTGCCGACGCCGAAGACGGGGTGTCTCACCTTGGCCCCCACCTTGTAGGGATTGTTCGGGTCTTCCTTGGGCTTGGCGGGGGCCTTCAGCCACGTCGCCCGAGGCAAGTCCTCGTCGTCGCGATAATCGTCCCGGCCCCAATCCGAGGGCGGGGGCTCGATGCGCTCGAGCAGCTCCGGGGGGACGTCCTCTAGGAAGCGCGATGGCAGGTTGAACTGCTCGTTGCCGAAGACGCGCCGTCGCTCGGCGTTGCAGAGGAAGAGGCGCTTGCGGGCCCGCGTCATCCCGACGTAGGTGAGGCGACGCTCCTCGTCCATCTCTTCGGGCGTATCCAAGGAGCGAATGTGCGGCAGCAGCCCCTCCTCCATCCCGACGAAGAAGACCACGTCGAACTCCAGGCCCTTCGCCAGGTGCAGGGTCATCAGCGGCAAGGCCTGGCTCTTGTCGTCGAGCTTGTCGATGTCGCTGACCAGCGAGACCTGGTCGAGGAAACCCTGCAGGCTGGGCTCGGTCGTCCCGGCCTCGTAGTCGGCGACGACGTTGACCAATTCCTCGAGGTTTTCGATGCGGCCCTCGGCCTCGAGGGTGTCCTCGGAGCGCAGCTCTTCCAAATATCCGCTGCGCTCGATCAGGGTCTGGACGAAGTGCGAGAGCCGCTCGCCCTTCATCATGGCCTGGAGATTGAGCAGGAGCTGATGGAAGGCGAGGATCTTCTTGGCGGTCGTCCCGGTCACCCCCGCCTCCCCCGCCAGCGGCAGCGCGTCGAAGAACGACAAGCCCCGCTGCGCCGCGAACTGTTCGAGCTTCTCCACCGTCACCTTGCCGATGCCGCGCCCCGGCACGTTGATGATGCGCCTCAGGTGCAGGCCGTCGGCCGGATTGGCCAAAACCCAGAGGTAGCTCAGGATGTCCTTGATCTCCATGCGGTCGTAGAAGCGGGTGCCGCCGTAGATGACGTAAGGAATATTCTGCCGGCGCAGCTCGTCTTCGAAGACCCGGGACTGGGCATTGGTGCGATAGAAGACCGCGAAATCCGCCAGCCGCAGGTCCCCGGCGTCCCGCAGCCGCTGGATCTGCTGGACGACGAAGGCGGCCTCCTCTTTGTCGGTGCGGCCGGTGTAGTAGACGATGCGCTCGCCGGCCTCGTTTTCGGTCCAGAGGGTCTTGTCCTTGCGGTGGGCGATATGCCGGACCACCTCGCCGGCGGCCTTGAGGATGTTCTTCGTCGAACGGTAATTCTGCTCCAGCTTGATGACGGTCGCGTTGGGGAAATCTTTTTCAAAGTCCAGAATGTTGCGCACGTCGGCCCCGCGCCAGCGGTAGATGGACTGGTCGTCGTCGCCCACCACGCAGAGGTTTTGCCGCTCGCCGGCCAGCAGCTGGATAAGCCGGTATTGGGCGCGGTTGGTGTCTTGGTACTCGTCGACCATCAGGTAATGGAGGCGGTCGCGGTAGGCGCCCAGCACCTCGGGATGGCCCTCGAAGAGCTTGACCGGAAGCAGCAGCAGGTCGCCGAAGTCCACCGCGTTGTTGGCCTTCAATTTCTTGGCGTAGAGCTCGTAGACCCGGGCCACCTGCTCGTTGAAGAAATCGTCGACGGGATAGGCCGCGGGCTCGATCAGTTCGTTCTTGGCCGCGTCGATCCGGGACTCGACCGCCCGAGGGTTGAAAATCTTGGGGTTGAGCTTCAGCTCCTCGAGGCATTCCTTGATCAGGGTCATCTGGTCGCCGTCGTCGTATATGACGAAGCTCTCGCCGTAGTCGAGCCGGTTGGCGTGCTTGCGCAAAATCCGCACGCCGGCCGAGTGGAAGGTGGAGATCCAGGTGTCGTCGGCGCGCTGGCCCAGCAGGCCGGCGACCCGCTCCTTCATCTCGCCGGCGGCCTTGTTGGTGAAGGTGACGGCGAAGATGTTCCAGGGACTCACCCGCTTCTCGCGGATCAGATGGGCGATACGATGCACCAAGACCCGCGTCTTGCCGCTGCCCGCGCCGGCGAAAAGCAAAAGGGGCCCGTCGACGGTCAGCACTGCCTCGCGCTGTTGGGGATTGAGATGGTTCAAATTCATATCGGACTCGAGGCTTCGACGGACTCCCTGATTTCACGGTTATAGCAAGACAATATGTCCCTTCGCGAGACGAGTCCCAGCACCTTGCGGGACTCGCCGCCATCCAGGACCGGCAGGTATTCGATATTCTCGTCTCCGATTTTCAGCAGCGCCTCCTCGAGGGTGTTTTCGGGCGTGACCGTCAACACTTCCCGAGTCATGATATCTCCGACCACGACCACGTCGGCGACCTCTTCTTCGAAAACGACAGCCTGAAAGTCCTGCAAAGACACGATACCCACCAAACCGCCGTCCGGGCCGAGAACGGGATAGGCATACTGTTTCGAATTGGGCAAGAGAGCGAGAAGCTCCCTCAGCCTGGTCTGAGGCGTTACCGACAAAAAATCAGCCCTGAGAATTTCGCGAACCCGCTTTCTTCGCAGTACGTTGCGTCTTTCACCGTAGAAAACGCCTTTTTTGATCAATGGACGCGTGAAGACCGATCCCTTCATCACGATCTGGACGAGGATAGTGCTGATCGCACAGGTGATCATCAACGGCAGGACGATGCTGTATTTTCCGCTCAGCTCGAAAATGAGGATCACCGAGGTCAAGGGGGCCCCCGTCACTCCGGCCATGAGGGCTCCCATGCCGACCAAGGCGTAACTGCCGGCCGTCGCGGTCGATTCGGGGAAGAGCCGATGGGCTCCGTATCCGAAGGTATTGCCGATCATCGCGCCGATGAAGAGGCATGGCGCAAAAACGCCTCCCGTCCCGCCCGAGCCCAGGGTCAGGGAGGTGGCGACCATTTTCAATATTCCCAAGGCGGCGATGAAATACCAAAGGTATTGCCCCTCGAAAACGGCGTTGACCGTGGGATAATTGCTGAACCCGTGAAGTTGGGGGAAATAATAGGCGATCAAGGCCAGAAGGAAGCCCCCCAGCATGGGTTTGAGGAAACTGGGCATCTTTAAGCGCGAAAATCCTTCTTCGAAGCGCTCCAGACAAACCATGAACAGCATGCAGGCACCGGCGATCAAGAGAGCCATAGCCATGTAGATGGGAATTTCCCAGGCGCTCTTGAGATGAAAGTTGAAGGCCCCGCTGGTCAAGGCCGGAAAACCCGACACCTCCTGGAGGAGAGCGTTTGAGACGACGGTGGCAATGACCGAAGAAATCACGATCGGCGTGAAATGACGGACGGCCACGTCGCCGTGAAAAATTTCAAGAGCGAAGATCGCGCCGGTAATCGGAGCGTTGAAGGTGGCCGCGATGCCGCCCGCGGCCCCGCAACTAATGATCGTCTTGGCCAATTCCCCTTTCTTTTTCAGCAGGCCGCTTACGACCGATCCTACCGTGGCTCCAATGTGGGCGATAGGCCCCTCCCGCCCGGAAGATCCCCCGCTTCCGATGGTCAAGGCGGAAGTCAAGGCGCGCAACAATATGACTCTTTTCGGAAGCGGTTTCCCGAATTGCATCGCTTCCATGACGTCGGGAACCCCGTGGGAAGCCCCTTCCTTCTTGAGAAGGAACTTGGCCGCCAAGCCGACCAGCAAACCCCCCAATGCAGGCATCAAGATTCTTCGCCACCCCGGCGCCAAAACCACCGCGGTGAAAGGGTTTTCGACTCCGCCGAAAAAACCATCCTGTATGAATCCGATCAGCCAGCGGTAAAACACCGCAGCCAGGCCGGACAAGATGCCCACGAGCAGCCCCAAACCGATCAGTTGCGGACCTTGTTCCTTGAAGACTTTCATTCCACCGTCACGCTCTTGGCCAAGTTGCGGGGTTGGTCGACGTCGTGGCCGCGGTGATCGGCGATGTAGTAGGCGAAGAGCTGCAGGGGCACGGCGCTGAGAATAGGGGTCAATAGCGGATGGGCTTTGGGCAAATAGATCACGTCGCCGGTCAGCTCGCGGATCTTCTTGTCGCCCTCGGTCGCCAGGGCGAGCACCGCCGCCTGGCGCGAGAGGGCTTCTTGGATGTTGGAGGCCATCTTCTCGTAGTACTCGTCTTTCAGGGCGATCGCGACCACCGGCGAGCCGTGGTCGATCAAGGCGATGGGCCCGTGCTTCAGCTCGCCCGCCGGATAGCCCTCGGCGTGGAGGTAGGAGATCTCCTTGAGCTTCAACGCGCCCTCCAGGGCGATCGGAAACTGCGGCCCGCGGCCGATGAAGAGGCAGTCGTCGCTGTGTGCGTACTTCAAGGCCAGCTCGCGGATGGCCTCGGACTGCTTCAGCACCTCCTCGATCTTGCCGGGTACCTCGAGGAGCTCGTGCAGGAAGGCCTCGGCCTCCTCTTTCTTGAAGGTCCCCTTCTTCCGCCCCAAGAGCAGGCCCACCAGGTGCAAAGTGACGATCTGGGCGGTGAAGGTCTTGGTGGCGGCCACGCCGATCTCGGGGCCGGCATAGGTGTATAGCACCGCATCGCTTTCCCGCGCGATCGAGCTGTCGACCACGTTGGTGATCGCCAGGACCTTGGCCCCCTTGGCCTTGGCGTTGCGGATGGCGGTGAGGGTGTCGGCGGTCTCGCCCGACTGGCTGATCGCCACCACCAGGCTGCGCTTGTCGAGGATGGGGTCGCGGTAGCGGAACTCGCTGGCCTGCTCGACCATCACCAGGGTCTTCAAGTCGCGTTCGAGGAAATACTTGCCGACCAGGGCCGCGTGCCAGCTGGTGCCGCAGGCGACCAGGTAGATCTTGTCGACCTTCTCGATCTCGGCCTTCGACTTGAACAGCTCGGCCGCCCCGTCGCCGTAGACGTTGGACTTCACCAGGTCGAGGTGGCCACGCAGGGTATCGGCCAGGGCCCGGGGCTGCTCGAAGATCTCCTTTAGCATGAAGTGCTTGTAGCCGGCCTTCTCGGCCATCGCGAGGGTCCAGGTGATGGTCTTGGCCTCGCGGCGCACCGCCTTGCCGCTTAGGTCTTGGACCTGGACGCCCTTGCGGTCGAGGACGGCGACCTCGCCGTCCTCGAGGAAGACGACGCGCTTCGTGTACGGCAGGAGCGCGGGCACGTCGCTGGCGACGTAATTCTCGCCCTCGCCCAAGCCCAGGACCAGCGGGCTGCCGCTGCGGGCGGCGTAAAGCGTCCCCGGCTCGCCCTCGCAGAGCATCGCCACCGCGAAAGAGCCGCGCAGCCGATGGAGGGCCTTGCGGAAGGCCTGGAGCGTCGGCGTGCGAGGCCCCAGCTCTTCGTCGATGAGGTGCGCGATGATCTCGGTGTCGGTCTCGGAGGAGAAGTTGTGCCCCTTCTTGAGCAGGGCCTCGCGGAGCTCGGTGAAATTTTCGATGATGCCGTTGTGGACGACCGTGACCGTCCCATAACGGTGCGGGTGGGCGTTGGCCTCGCTGGGCCGGCCGTGGGTCGCCCAGCGCGTGTGGCCGATGCCGAGGCTGCCCTCGGGGCCCTTCGCCTGGACCAGCTCGCGCAGCTTGGCGAGCTTGCCCTGGGAACGCAGGATCTGCAGGCGGTCGCCCGCGACCACGGCGATCCCGGCCGAGTCGTAGCCGCGGTACTCGAGGCGCGAGAGGCCGTCGAGCAGGATCTCCGCAGCGGGTTTACCTCCGATGTATCCGACGATGCCGCACATATGGGTAGGACCTAATCCTTCCGGAACTTCTTCTTATACCCTTGAATGTTCTTCTGCGGAACCCGCGAAACCGCCAGTGCCCCCGGCGGGACGTCCCGCGTCACCGTGGTGCCCGCGCCGACGTAGGCCCCCTTCCCCACCTTCACCGGCGCCACCAGTTGGGTGTCGCTGCCGATGAAGACGCCGTCGGCCAGGACGGTTTGAAATTTGTTATTTCCGTCGTAGTTGCAGGTGATGGTCCCGGCGCCCACGTTGACGCCCTTCCCGATCACCGCATCGCCCAGGTAGCTGAGGTGGTTGGCCTTGCTGCCCTTTCCCAGCCGCGTCTTCTTTAATTCGACGAAGTTGCCGACGTGGGCCTCGGCGTCGATCAAGCTGCCGGGGCGCACCCGCGCGTAGGGCCCGACCACCGCCCCCGCCTTGACTTGGCAGTCCTCGAGGTGGGTATAGGCCTTCAAGGTCACGCCGTCGCCCACCCTCGCGTCGATCAGGACGCAGCCCGGGCCCACCACGCAGCCCTTGCCCAGGCGCGTGGTGCCGATCAGGTGCACCCCGGCACAGAGAAAGCTGTCCTCGCCGATCTTGACGCCCGCGTCCACGTAGACGGCGTCGGGGTCCTGCATGCCGACGCCGTTCTCGAGGTGGGCGCCGACCAGCTCTTGGTTGCGGATCTTTTGGAGGTAGGCGAGCTCGCCGCGGGTGTTGACCCCCAGGATCTCGGCGCCGTCGGTGACGGAGACCGAGTGGACGGGAATCCCCTGCCGCGCGGCGCAGCCGACGACGTCGGTCAGGTAATATTCTTTCTTCACGAGATCCGGCCGGATCTGCGCCAGGGCCTTGCGCAAAAAGCCCGCCTCGGCGCAGTAGATGCCCGCGTTGATCTCGTTGATCTGGCGCTCCTCGGGGCTCGCGTTCTTCTCTTCGACGATGCCGTAAATGCGCCCCTCGCCGTCGCGCAGGATGCGCCCGTAACCGAAGGGGTTGGCGACCACCGAGGTCACCAGCGAGAGCGGCCGCGCCGCGCCCAGGCGCAACAGTCGCTTGAGTGTCTCGGGCCGCAGCAGCGGGACGTCGCCGCTCAGGATGAGGACGTGGCCGGAGAAATTTCCCAGGGCCTTGAGCCCGACTTGGACGGCGTGGGCGGTCCCGCGCCGTTCTTTCTGATGGGCAAAGACCAATCCCTTGCGTCCCCGCAGCCGCGCCTCGACCTTGTCGCGGTCGTTGCCGAGGACGACGGCGATCTTCCGCGGTTGAACCGATTGCGCGGTGTCGAGGACGTAATCGATAAGCGGCCGGCCGCAGAGCGGGTGCAGGACCTTGGTGAGCCGGGACTTGAGCCGGGTGGAGTTTCCCGCCGCGAGCACGATGACCGAAAGACCCTTCATGGTTTTGGGGCTTAGACGGATTTTCGAGAAAGATCAATCACTAAGCCTTCGGCAGGCCCAGCTCATAGAAGGGATCGGTGACTTCGTCTTCCTGGCGGAAGTCCTCGACCGGCGACAGGGAGATCAGGTCCTGGATCTCCTCGCGGCTGAGCAGGGCCGGCGCCTCCGGCTTGGCCGCCGCGGGCGCCTCCAAGCGAGGCTCCGGGACGGCGACGGGAAACGGCAAAGGCGAGGAAGGCAGAATCGGCGGCTTCGCCAGGGTCTTTTGAAACTCCTCCCAAGCGGTGAAGCGCCATCCGCCCGCGGCCTCGGCCCGTCCATGAAAGAGGCTCACCCGCACGCCGTTCAAGTAGCTCAGTAGATAGCGGACGTCGGGGTCGATCTCGAGGGCGAGGATCCAGACCTTCATCAGGAGGGAGCGATTTTCCAAGACCTGGGGAAAGAGGTGGGGCCAAAGCGCCCGGTTGCGTTGGATCCAGTCGTAGTCCGGGAGGAGCTTGGAGACGGTCTCGGCGTCGCAACGCCGCTTCACCCAAAGAAATACCAGCTCGCCGGATGGGTGCAGGGCCATCCAGTCGACGCTCCCCTGCCCCTCGCGGATCGGGAAGTCCCGGTCCACCGCCTCGAGTCCGCGCTCCAATTTGGACAAACAGGCCGGAACCGCCTCGCGCAGGGCCTCCAGTTCGTCGCGGCGGCCGCGCACGACCTGAAAGGTCTTCTTCAGTGCCTTCTTGGGCCGCTTCAACATCTTGGAGACCGGTTCGCGCTGCCAAAATTTCTTACTCATGGGCCTGCCGCTCGAGCTTGGCGAAGTAGGAAGGAATGTCCGCGTCGCGGCACTGGCGCTTCTCCCAGGCCCGGTGGCGCGCGAAGAGCTTGGCCTCGATGCCGCGCAGGCAGGCGGTGACGAAGGCCTTGGGGTGCGACAGCACGGCCGGCCTTTGGATCGCGATGGAATGCAGCAGGTAGCGGTCGAAGGGGATGTAACCCAGGCTGTTGAGCCTCACGCCCGAAAGATGCTTGGCGACGACCTGCCGGAGCTTTTTCATCGATTGCTGAAATTCGGTCTCGTCGCGCACCCGGTTCATCACGACATGAAGCTCGCAGTTCGGCTCGCCGTCCTGGGAGAGGCACTTGACCAGGCCGTAGGCGTCGATCAAGGCGGTGACCTCGGGGTTGGTGACGACGACGCGGTCGTGGGCCGGCCTCATCCATTGCAGATTGGCCGGGGAAATCCCCGCAGCCAGGTCGACCAGGACCATGTCGTACTCCGGCTCGAGGCAGCCCAGCTCGCGGGCCAGGATGGCGATCTCGTAGGGCTCGAGGTTGGAGAGGCGGCTCGAACCCATCCCGCCCGGCAGGAGCTTGACCCCGCCGGGCCCCGGAAGGATCACCTCGCGGATGCCCTTGCGCCCCGCCAGCACGTCGCCGATGTCGCCCTGCGGCTCGAGGCCGAGCAAGAGGTGGTCGTTGGCCAGGCCGAAGTCGGCGTCGACGATCAGCACGCGCAGGCCGCGCTGGGCCAAGCTGATCGCGAGATTGGTGGTGAAGGTGGTCTTGCCGGTGCCGCCCTTCCCGCTCGCAATGGCGAGCACTTGGCACTGGGCGGGGGGCATCGAGGCCTCGGGGCGTTCGGGGGCATCTCCGAATTCGAAGGGAACGGCGACGGCTTCTTCCGTCAGGACGAAGGCGGGCTCCCCCGAGCTTAGACCGGCCTCCGCGACAAGATCGATGGACCTTGGGCTCAATATGACCTCGACGCTTCTTGGATTTTTTTGGAATGCGCGGGCCTTTTGACATTATTTCCCGCAAATTGCAAGGTCCAATCGGCTCGGGACTCACGTTGACAAAAGGATTGGGGCTGTCTAGGAACCCCCCATGCGAAAATTCCCGCACTGGCTGCTTTTTGCCGGGTTGCTGGCCGCCTGCGCCGCGCCCAAGTCGATGCCCTCCGACATCGACCGGCTAAAAAGCCCGGCCGAGCTGGGCGAGGCCTCGCGCGGGGCCTACCTGGCCGCCCGCGACGCCGCGGAGAAATCCGACAAGCTCAAGCGCGCCCACGAGGGCATTGTCTACGCCGAGAAGTGCCTCAAGGCCGACCCCCAGGCCGCCTCCTGCCTCTACTTCCACGCCCTCAACACCGGCGTCTACATCAAGAACCACATCCCCAACTACCAAAAGGGCCTCAAAAAGATGGTCGCGAATTGCGAGGCCTTGAACAAAATTCGACCGGAATTCGAACACGCGGGCTGCTACCGCATCCTCGGCAACATCTTCGCCCAGGCGCCCTCTTTCTCGCTCAATCCCAAAAATATCACCCAAGACCTGGACCGTTCGGTGGGCTACCTGCGGGAGGCCGTGAAGATTTCGCCGGATTATCCGCTCAATCGCCTATTTTTCGCCCGCAGCCTCGAGCAATCCGGCGATACCGAACAGGCCCGGGCCGAGCTGAAGGCCTTCGACGCCCTGCCGAAGGAGGGCCTGAGCCAGGACTACCCCGAATGGAAAAAGGAGCGCGATTCCCTGGCACAGAAGTTGCTGTAGATTTTTTTGAAGATTGTGTTAACGCCAACGAAACGGAGGATCCCCCCTATGGCGAGCGTCAATAAAGTCATCTTGATCGGCAACCTCGGCAGCGACCCCGAGGTCAAGTACACGCCCAGCGGAGCGGCGGTGTGCAATTTCAACATTGCCACCAACGAATCCTGGACCAACAAGGACGGCAAGAAGGAAGAGCGCACCGAGTGGCACAAGATCGTGGTTTGGAGCAAGCTGGCCGAGCTCTGCGGCGAGTACTTAAGCAAGGGCCGCCCGGTCTACATCGAGGGCCGCCTGCAGACCCGCGAGTGGAACGACAAGGACGGCAACAAGCGCTACACCACCGAGGTGGTGGCCCAGACCATCCAGTTCCTAGGCGGACCGATGGGCGACCGCGAGGGCCGTCCCGCCGCCGGCAACCGGGGCTCGCGCCCGGCCCAAGGGGTCGAAGCAGCCGCCCCGCTTGAGGTGGACGACGATATTCCCTTTTAAAGCAACCATTTCCGTTTTGATTCGAGAATAAGGCGTCATCGCAACACCATGGGCTCGGGTGCGTGTATTAGGGGACACACCCATGGGCGATCCAATCTACGAACGTTTCCGCTTGCCCGGAGTCTCGGTGCAGGAATGCCTGCAGGAGCCCTCCGATCCCAAGAAAGATCCGTGTAAAGTCGAGGTCCGCGAGGCCGAGACGAAGCTGAGCTTCGTCCTGGAGCGCCGCGAGGGCAAATTTCAGGTCGCCTCCGGCGACGCCGCGAGCGTCGCCAAGGCCTTCCCCTCCTACAAGCCGCCCGCGCGCGAGATCGCCGAGTATCTGACGGTCCGCGGCGAGTTCTTCAAGACGCTGGGCGACGAGCAGAAGCCCTTGGAGATCACCAAGCAATTCAAGTTCAAGCACCTGTTGGGCGAGGGCCAGACCGTGGAGGCCGCGATCGAGAGCTGGGTCAACGTGATCGCCAGTTTCGTCTCGCACGGCCAGATGGATCCGCGGGCGGCCAAGGCCAAGGAATTCCAGGAAGAGGCCGTGATGGTCGCCACCTACTTCTCGGTCGACCCGACCCTTCGCGCCCTCGCCGTGAAGACCCTGCAGGGCCTCAAAGGCAACGAGAAGCTGGGCGCGGAGAGCCGCAAGCGCGTCGAATGGCTTTTGGTCGTGCTCTCGGTACAAGAGGCGATGCTGGCCCATTTCAAGCCGACCATGGACAAGTCGCAGGCGATCAGCGACGAGCTGAGGGCGCGCAGCAGCGGCCTGATCCAGTTCCTGTTCTGCAACCACGTCCTGGCCGAAAAGGGGACCAACGACAAGCTCTCCACGCCGTCGGTCCAAAACAGCGCGAAGATCTTTCACGACGTGCTCTCCAAGGTCGACCCTCACTATAACGCCGCGAAGAATTATTTCGCCTACATCGCCTCCGCGATGAAGGCCTTGAAGGAAACCGAGCTCCCCACCGCCTACCTCAAGGACTTCCGTACACGCGCCAATTTCATCCAATCGGAGTACGAAAAGAAGGGCCGCGAGGAGATGCTGAACATCCTGGCCGGGCAGGACGCCGAAAAGTCGCTTCGGGAGTATTTGATCATCAAATACGGGGACACGCCCGCCAAGGCGATGGTGATGGAGACCTTCCTGAAGCACATGAAGGTGAAGACTTCCAAGGGCAAGCCCCACTTCGAGTTCAACATGGAGAAGGCCGCCAAAGAGATCCAGGACGACCACGCCGCCCTCCCCCTCGAGATGAGAGCCCGCGCCACAGTGGCCCTGCTGGACGTCCTGCAGGGGCTCTTCGAGAAGAGCGGCAAGATGGAGATTTTCTGGGACAAGAAGCTCCAAGAGACGGACAATTTTTATGCGAACTTTCCGCTGATGGGCGCCAACAAGAACGCGCTGGAGAAGCTGATCCTCTGGGCGCGCGGCGAAGCGAAGGACGCCAAAGATCCCCTCGCGCCGAAAAAGATCCCCCACGTCGCGGTCCGCAAGTGGACCCTCCTGTCCGAGCTGGGCATCGGGGCGGCGGGCACCGCGACGGCGCTGTCCCTGCTGGCCCTCGACGAGAGCGAAGAGCGCTGGTGGGGACAAGGCGCGGCGACGATCACCGCCGGGGCCGGCTTCGGCGCAGCGGCGGGCAACGCCCTCTCCTACGCCCTCGACATCGACGAGGGCGACTGGGCCTTCGACTTGGGCGGCTCCCTCGTGGGCGGGCTCGCGGCCGGACTCACCTACGGATTTTTAGTGCCTAAGCCCGGCAACGGCTTCCAACCGCCGACCCCGACGGATCCCGGACGCCGCCACCCCGTCGATCCCTACGGGCCCTAAGCGCTGCGGAAAGGGTCTAATGCCTTTGATCGCAACTTTTGCCCCCTCCCTCCGAGAAATGGGCACCTAAGCAACCCACGCCTCGGGACCGGCCTCTGACCCGCTTTCGAGGAAAACTATGTATTATCGGGTGGTTAGGAATGGGGCACACATCGGAGGCTGTCTGGCTTCCAAACGAAGAACCGCTTGATCGCGGGCCTTCGTGAACAGAGATTTTTCAGGATCCGAGGATGCGGCGCGGCCTCAGCCTTGCCTTCCCCGGACCTCCTTCCTTGTGTTTCCCACCTAAGCAACCCACGAATAGGGCGGAAACACGATGAGCGATCCAGCCACCAAGCTACCCAATTACAACATTTTCGAAATCCGCAGCACGACCGCGGAATGCCTTGAGGCCCCGGCCGACCCCGCGAAGGATCCTTGCAAAATCCAGGCGGAGGAAGTGGAGAGCGGGCTCAGCATCTCGTTGGAGCGCAAGAACGGGACCTTCCAGCCGGCCTCCGCCGATACGGCCAAGCTGCTCAAGGTCTACCCCAACTACCGCGCCCCCGCCGCCGAGCTGGCGGAATACTTGGCGGTCAAGGCGGAGTTCTCCAAGGTCTTCGGCGACGAGCAGAATCCCTCCGACATCTTCAAGAAGATCAGCATCGTCTTCGAGGGCAAGGAGGTTCCCGACAAGAATCGCGCGATCTTCAACTGGTTCAACATCACCACCAATTTCATCTCGCACGGCCAGCTGGACCCGAAGCACCTCAAGATGAAGAACCTGCAGGAGACCACGATCAAGGTCGGCGCCTTCGCCTTCGCCGATCCGGTCCTGGGCACGATGGTCGAGAAGGTCCTGAAGGGACTCAAGGACAACTCGAAGCTGTCCTCGGAGAGCCGGAAGCGGGTCGAGTGGCTGCTGGGCATCTACGCGACGCGCGAGAAGTTCTGGGCGGCGATGAAGCCGGCGATGGACAAGTCGCAGAGCGTCAGCGACCAGCTGAAGCCGCGCAGCGTCGATTTGCTGATCGTCCTCTTCGCCAACCACGTCCTGGCCGAGAAGGGCTATGCCAGCTATCTTTACTCGGACGAGGTCAAGGGAGCCGCCAAGGTCTACCACGACATCTTTTCGAAGATCGATCCCAGCTACAACGCCTCCAAGAACTACTATGCCTTCATGAAAGACTCTGTCTCCAGCCTGCGTAGCGTCGATCTGCCGGAGGCGGCGAAGAAGGAGCTGCTGCTGCGCATCGCCTTCCTCGAAAACGAATATGGCAAGGCGGCCCAAAAGGAAATGATCGACCTCCTCGCGGCCCAACCCGCGGAGACCGCGTACCGCGAGTACCTCGAGATCAAGTACGGCGACACGCCGGCCCGCGCCGGCGCGCTCAAGGTCATCTTGAGCGGTTTGACTTTGAAAACCGGGGAAGCCGGCACCAGCCACTCTTTCGCGATGGACAAGATCTCCCGGGAATTGCGCCTTTGGGTCGACGGCAAGACCGGAGACCAGCGCAAGGAGGCCCTGGAGGCGATCAATCACCTCTTGAAGGTCCTCTTCGAGAAGGACGGCAAAATGGAGGTCTTTTGGGACAAGCAGGTCCAGACCACCGACAACTTCTACAAGACGGGCAATTTCTCGATCCTCAGCAACAACAAGAAGGCCTTGGAGGATCTCATCGTCTGGGCGCGCAACGCAGCCACCGAGGAGAAACTAAGGCTGTCACCGGACAACACGCCGCACGTCGCCCTGCGCAAATGGAGCTTGGGCACCGAAATCGGCCTCGGCGTCGCGGGCCTCGGCGCCGGCGCGATCCTGGCCTTCGCGCCCATCAAGGACCAGAACGCCCAATACTTCACGCAGGGCGGCTCCATCATCCTGGGCTCTTCCGCCCTGGGCGCGGCGGGCGGCAACCTCCTTTCCTACAAGCTCAACGTCACCAAAAACACCTGGCTCTTCGACGTCGGCGGCGCGGTCGTCGGCGGCCTGTTGGGCGGGCTGATCTACGGCCTGGCCACTCCGCCTCCCCCCGCCTTCGGCGGCGGGAACAACGGCAATCCCGGGCAACGCTTCCCGGTCGACGGCTACGGGCCTTGAGGTTTGACAAGGCCGGCCCAAGGGGCTAACGGTAGCACCTCAAAATTCATCGTTTAGAGGTGCCTTCATGAGTTCTCCTGTCCACAAGGTCGTCATCATCGGATCCGGCGCCGCCGGACTCACCGCCGCGGTCTACGCCGCGCGGGCCAACCTAGAGCCCGTCGTCATCGACGGCACTATGCCCGGCGGCCAGCTCACCACCACGACCGAGGTCGAAAATTTTCCCGGCTTTCCCGAGGGGGTGATGGGCCCCGAGTTGATGGAGCGGATGCGCCAGCAGGCCCAGCGCTTCGGCACGCAGATCCAATTCGACCAGGTTCTCGAGGCCGACCTGGCCTCCAACCCCAAGAAATTGAAGCTGGGCCAAGGCGAGATCCAGGCCCATGCCGTCATCATCGCGACCGGCGCCTCGCCGAAGCTGATCGGACTGGAGGCCGAAAAGAAGCTGATGGGCCGCGGGGTCTCGACCTGCGCCACCTGCGACGGCGCCTTCTTCCGCAACGCCGACCTGATCGTGGTGGGCGGCGGCGACTCGGCGATGGAGGAAGCGACCTTCCTGACCAAGTTCGCGAAGAAGGTCTACGTGGTGCACCGCCGCCGCGAGCTGCGCGCGAGCAAGATCATGCAGGAGCGGGCCTTCAAGAACGAGAAGATCGAGTTTATCTGGGATTCGGCGGTGGAAGACATCCTGAGCGAGGGCAAGAACGAAGTCACCGGCGCCCGCATCAAGAACCTCAAGACGGGCGAGACCAAAGACATGAAGATCGACGGCGTCTTCGTCGCGATCGGCCACACGCCCAATTCCGCGCCTTTCGCCAAGCAGCTGAAGACCGACGAGAACGGCTACATCCTGGTGACGAAGGGCTCGGCGACGGACATCCCGGGCGTCTTCGCGGCCGGCGACTGCGTGGACCACGTCTACCGCCAGGCCATCACCGCCGCGGGCATGGGCTGCATGGCGGCCTTGGACGCCGAACGACATCTGGCGGCGCTTGGGATTGAGTAGAGCTTTTCTTTTGCAACGCTTCGTTTTCTTGCCACCACCGGCCGTGAGGCGATACCCTCTCCCAGACCTACGGCCCGATCGGGCTACTCGCGGAAAAAAAGCTGGTTCGCACGAAAATTTAGGGTCTTCCTTCGTCAGCCCCTAAATTTTGTGCTCTCTCAGCTTTTTTTCCGCTCCTACGCCCTCCCTCCT
>JAANMW010000519.1_pt1 | contig 45163 bp, 36 predicted proteins | sample 7279671 | NCBI WGS metagenome assembly JAANMW01 (sample SAMN14094541, study PRJNA606508) | bioreactor metagenome | isolation source: A lab-scale SPAN reactor treating ammonium-rich wastewater day 247 | place: Ireland: Galway | collected 2017-09-19 | reverse complement strand
CTGGTTCAAGCATCATCTCAAGGTCGGCTGGACTTTGCCTGTTCGCTTCGATTTACCTCCCGAGCTAATCCTTCATGAAAATGTCCGGTAGAGAAATTGAATATTGGATATTGGATATTAGGTATTGGATATTGGTGGGTATTGAGTAATGCATCGAAAATACCGAATACCTAATATCTAATACCTAATACCCAATACCTAAATCGGATGCAGTCCGGTGAAGTGCAGGGCGGTTGTTTCGTGCCAGCCCATCATCAGATTGAGACAGTGCACTGCGGTTCCGGCCGCGCCTTTGCCCAGGTTGTCGATGGCGGCCAGCAGCACCAGCCGTCCGCTGCCGGGGTCGTAGTCCCAGCCCACATCGGCCAGTGTGGTCCCGGCCAGCAGCTTGGGTTCTGGGTGGCGGTAGATGCCGGCCCGCTCATGCACGATACGCACGAACGGCTCGGCGTTGTAGGTTGCGCGGTAGGTTTGCCACAGGTCTTTTTCGGTCAGGCCTGGCTGCGCCCAGGCGTGGGCCGTGGCCAGCACGCCCCGCACCAATTCGATGCCGGTGATGGAGAGGAAAATGTCGGCGCGGCCCAGGGCCTGCCGGGCTTCGGCCTCGTGGCGGTGGCCGGTGGGCGCGAAACTGCGCACCGCGCCGCTGCGTTCGGGGTGGTGCGAGGCCGGGCCGGCCGCGGCGCCACCTTCGGACGACCCCACTTTTAGATCGACGAGGATGGGCAGGTCCGCGCGCAGCAGGCCGGCGCGCGCTGCCGGCAGCAGGGCCAGGATGCTGGCCGCGGCGTTGCAGCCGACGCCGCTGACATAGCGCGAGTTTCGGATCGCCTCGCGGTTGATTTCGGGCAGGCCGTAGACGAACCGCGCCAGCCAGTCGGGCGCGGCGTGGGCGGCACCGTAGCGATCGAGGTAGACCCGCGGATCGCGGAGACGGAAATCCGCGGAAAGATCGATAATGCGCTCGGCCAGGCCGGTGTAGTGCTCGATCTGCCGCTGGGCTTCGCCGTGGGGCAGGGCCAGGAAGAGCACATCGCAGGGCTGCAACGCGCTGAGGCTGGTGAAGCGCAACGGCTGCATGCCGCCGGTCGGGCGCAGGTTGGGGTGGACGCTGTGCACGTATTGCCCTGCTTTCGATTCGGAAGTGACCTGGGCGATGGCAACGTGGGGATGGGCCAGGAGCAGGCGCAGGAGTTCGCCGCCGCCGTAGCCGGACGCGCCGGCGATGGAGATGGTAGTCATGGGTCAGTGGTCAGTATTCAGTGGTCAGTGTTCAGTGGTCAGTGTTCAGTGGTCAGTGTTCAGTGTTCGGTATTCGGTAAGAAAGAAGACTGATTACTGAATACTGATTACTGAATACTGATTACTGAATACTGACCACTGATTACTGAGAGAACGTAGTCGACGACGCGAGCGGGGATATCGACGCCGGTGGGGGCGATGCTGTTGCGGAATTCCATGGTGTGGTTGACTTCGTTGACGAGCAGGCCGCGCTGGGGATCTTCCAGCAGGTCGATGGCCAGGACGCCGCCGCCCACGGCTGCCGCGGCGCGCTGGCAGATGGCGGCGATCTCCGGCGTGATCGGGCAGTTCTCGGCACTGCCCCCGCGGGCGGTGTTGGTGATCCAGTGCGACGAGTGGCGATAGATGGCGCAGATCGTCTCGTCGCCGACAACGAAGGCGCGGATGTCGCGGCCCGGTTTGGCGATATATTCCTGGATGTAGAACACGCCGTGTTGGTAGGAGCCGAGGGTCTCTTTATGCTCCAGCACAGCCTCGGCCGCGTCGAGATCGTTGAGGCGGGAGAGCAAGCGGCCCCAGGATCCGACCACCGGTTTGAGCACGACCGGGAAGCCCAGTTCGGAGATGGCGGTCAGGGCGGTGGCGCGGTCGAAACAGACGCGGGCGCGGGGCTGCGGCACGCCGGCGCCGTTGAGCGCAGCGCTGGTCAGCACTTTGTCGGCGCAGGTGACCGCGGTGTGATAGCGGTTGACGGTGGGAATGCCGGCTTGCTCCAGCAGGCGCAGGGTATACAGCCCGCGCGTGGCGCTGAGTGAGCGTTCCAGCACCACGTCGGCGTGGAAGGGGCGGTAGCCGTTGTCCACATGGAAGACGAGATCGCCGTCCTGCACGATTTGCAGAGTCACGCCGGCGTTTTCAAAGGCGGCGAACAGCAGTTTTTCTTCCACGCGGATACGGGAGACGAGGATGGCGACGGTTGGCGCGTTCATTCTCCCCAATCCTCCTCCACTTCGGGGGCGAGGTCGAGCGTCGGCGGGTTGAGATCAATGACTTCGAGTTCGGCGCCGCAATCGGGGCAGGGCAGGATCTCGCCGATCATCGGGCTGTTGAGGGTGATGTCGGCGCCGCATTCGGGACAGGTGGTGTTCATCGTGGCATCTCCGTGGGTGGGGTGAAACGTTGGTTGGTTGGTTGGTTAGTCGGTTGGTTGGTTGGTTGGTTAGTCGGTTGGTTGGTTAGTTGGTTGGTTGGTTAGTTTGTTAGTTGGTTGGTTAGTTGGTTGGTTGGTAAATTGGTGAGTTTCGTGTATTTTCTGGCTATCATTACCAATCTACCAATATGCAAACAAACCAACTAACCAACCAACCAACCAACCAACCAACTAACCAACCAACCAACTAACCAACCAACCAATCTACCAACAAACCAACAAAAAAAACCCCTCACTGCCGGTCGGGCAGGAGGGGCTGGGTGGACGCGGGGTGCGTGGAAGCAGCCTATCCGGGCCGGGCCGGCAGGTTGGGCAGCTGCTTCTTGGTCTTCAGAGCGGTGATTTGAGACATCAGATAGAGGGGGAAGTGTCAGGTTTCAGGTGGTTGGGGGGCGACGGGTGGGGGGAGTGGGGGTGAACAAAAAGCCCGACCGGGCGATGCCTGGTCGGGCTGTGATTGGCTGGCGTATGTTTGTGCCGTGTCCGCAAGCGCCATCAACCTTCCCAGGAAAGGGAGGGCTTCAACTGCTTCTTGGCGGACTTGGCAAACAGGTTCATGGTATTTTTGGGCAGGGAATAGGGTGGAGGCATTATACACGCCTGGCCATAGGTGTCAAATCGCACAGAGGCCCGGCGCTCGAAGGTGGCAGAGCCGACATCGCCGGCCGCGTCCATTGCCGCACGGGCGCGGCGCGCGGTGCATCCTGTATCTTCTTTGGTATCACAAACCGATACCCACGCCGGCCGGTTCTGTGCTTTAATAGGGTCGTCCCCACACCGCACACCTGCCAGTGATTGGCCTGGTACACTGCAGCACGCCGCCTCTTCTCATGGTGGAGGCATTCCATGAGACGTCTATGTATTTTCATACTGCTGTTTGGATTGGCGCTGGTGTTGTCTGATCGCGTCCTGCCCGCGCCAGCCGCCGGCCCGCCGGCCGCCGCCCAGAGCGCCACCTACTACGTCCGCCCCGACGGCGGCTCGACCGAGCAATGCACGGGCCAGGCCGACGCGCCCTACCCCGGCAGCGGCGTGGCCCAGCCCTGCGCCTGGGATCATCCGTTTCGGGCCCTGCCGCCCATGGAGACGCCCCGCATCGCCGGCGGCGACACCCTGCGCATCGCCGCCGGCAGTTACCGCATGGGCTACGGCGCGCCCGAAACCGGCGTCAACTGCGGCGCCGCCGGCGCCTTCGACTGCCTCATGTCGCCCATCCCCTCCGGCCCGGACGCGGCCCACCCCACCCGCATCCTCGGCGATAGCCAGAACCCGCCCGAACTATGGGGCGCGGAACGGCCCTGGTTCATCCTCAACCTGACCGACGCCAGCAACGTCGAGATCGGCTACCTGGAGATCACCGACCACTCCGGCTGCGTCGAGTTCCACTCCGGCGGCCTGGCCTGCGAGCGGGACAACCCGCCCTACGGCGACTGGGCCTCCATCGGCATCCAGGCTGAGGACTCGGCCAACGTCTATCTGCACGACCTGGACATCCACGGCCTGGCCAGCGCCGGGGTGCACGCCGGCCGGCTGACCGACTGGACGGTGGAACGGGTGCGCATCGCCGGCAACGGCTGGGCCGGCTGGGACGGCGACCTGTGGGACGAGTTCGGCGACGCCAATGCCGGCGACCTGACCTTCCGCCATTGGACGGTGGAGTGGAACGGCTGCGGCGAGACCTGGCCCGGCGGCCAGCCGGCCGGTTGCTGGGGCCAGTCGGCCGGCGGCTATGGCGACGGCTTCGCCACCGGCGAGAGCGGCGGCCATTGGGTCATCGAAGACTCGCTCATCCGCTACAACACCTCCGACGGGCTGGATTTCCTCTACGTCCGCGCGCCCGGCTCCAGCATCGAAATCCGCCGCACGCGGGTGGAAGGCAACGCCGGCAATCAGGTCAAGACCTACCGCGGGCCGTTCACGCTGGAGAACTCGATCCTGGTCGGCAACTGCGGCTTTTTCGAGGGCCAGCCTTTTACCCACAACGTGGACGCCTGCCGCGCCCTGGGCGATGCGCTGGCCCTGGGCCTGACCGCGGGCGATCAGGTAACTGTGACCAACAACACCCTCACCAGCGAGGGGGATTGCTTGGTGACAGCCGAGTGCTATGGAGGCTGCAACGGCAGCGAACGGGCGCGGCTGCGCAACAACATCTTCCAGGGCCAGACCGACTTCTTGCAGCCCGACGAGCGCACCTGCCTGATCTATCAGGAGACCTTCCCAGCCAGCCCCTTCGACGTGGATTACTCGCTGGTCAACGGGGTGAAGGACGACCTCTGCCCCGGCGCGCACGACCTCTGCGGCGTCGGGCTGGGGCTGGTCAGCGCGGCGGTGGACAGCTTCGACGCCCACCTGTTGCCCGGCAGCCCGGCCATCGACGCCGGTCTGGCGGGGGCCGCGCCGCCGGACGACTTTGACGGCCGCGTCCGCGACGCCCAGCCCGACATCGGCGCCTATGAGTATGCGGCCGGCGGGCCGACCGTCACCCCTTCGGCTACGATCACGCCCAGCCCGACGCGCACGCCGGCCGCCAGCGCCACGCCGACGCGCACGCCCACGCCGACGATTGCCGCCGGGTGGCTCTACTTGCCGCTCATCCTACGCCCCGCGGGCGGCGCGCCCACCGCGACGGCCACGCCGACCGCGACGCGTACACCAACCCCGACGCGCACTGCTACGCCGACCGCGACGCGTACACCAACCCCGACGCGCACCGCTACGCCGACCGCGACGCGTACACCAACCCCGACGCGCACAGCCACGTCCTCGGTCACAGCCACGCGCACCGCCACGCCATCGCCCACCCCCCTCTTTTCGCCCACGCCGACCCCCTCCGCCACCTCACTTTCGCCCGGCGCGGTAACGCTGGCCGCCCTGGGCGACAGCCTGACCGAGGGAGATGGCGACGACTACGGGCGCGGCGGCTTTCCGGGCCGGCTGCTTCCGCTCTTACAGGCCCGCCGCCCCGGCTCGACCGTGACCAATCTCGGCCATTCGGGCCGGGACTCGGATATGCTGATCCACGGCTACGAGGGCCAGCCCGGCCAGCTCGGCCCGGCGGTGACGCTGCTCAGCCAGGCCGCGGCCAACGGCCGCGCGCCGCTGGCCACGGTCTGGATCGGCAGCAACGACCTGTGGTATCTCTACACCAACGACGGGGAAACGCCGGTCGAGGAGGAACAGCAGAACGTGCAGCACTTCACCGCCAACATCGGAACGATCCTCAGCCAGTTGCGCGGCGCCGGCGCCACGGTCTTCATTGCCCTGCTGGATGACCAATCCCTGCGGCCCGTGGCCGCTGACCCTGCCATGCGCGCGGCCGCTTTTCCGGGCCTCACCGCCGCCGAGGTGCAGCGCATGTCGCAGCAGACGACGCGCTACAACGCCGCCATCGCCGCCCTGGCCGCCCAGCATGGGGCCATCGCCGTGGATTTCTATCACACGACCATCTTCACCAACCCGGCCACCCTGAGCGATGACGGCAACCATCCCAACGCCGCCGGGTACGACGCCATCGCCCAGATTTGGTTCAACGCCATCAGCCCGTCGTTGCCGTAGCGTCTGCGGGTTGTCGCTCGCGTGACATGCTGGCGCTCGCGTTGCGATCCGGCGGCGTCGCAAACTTTTATTATTTTTGTATCACAAACCGATACCCACGCCGGCCGGTTCTGTGCTTTAATAGGGGCGTCCCCACACCGCACACCTGCCGGTGATTTGCCTGGTGCATTGCGGCACGCTGCATCTTCTCATGGTAGAGGTGTTCCATGAGACGTCTATGTATTTTCATACTGCTGTTTGGCTTGGCGCTGTCTGGCCGCGCCCTGCCCGCGGCCGTCGCCGGCCCCGCTGCTTCTGTCACGCTCAACCCCGTCGCCGATACCTACGTCTATTCGGCCGCGCCGGCCACGAACTACGGCGCCGCCGCGGTGCTCTACACCGGCAGCCAATCGCCCAGCGCGGTGGGCCGGGCGCTGTTCCGCTTCGACCTCAGCAGCATCCCGGCCGGGGCCACCGTGACCAACGCCAGCTTCCAGGCCTATCTGACCCAGACCTCCGCCTCGCCCACGACGTTGGATGTGGAACTGAAGCGGATCGACGCCGCCTGGCAGGAGATGGCCGCGACCTGGAACAATCAGCCGTCCACCACCGGCGCCAGCAACGTCATCGGCGTGGGGAAGGCGCCGGCCTACTACAGTTGGGACGTGACCAGCCTGGCCCAGACCTGGGTGAACGGGGCCCCGAACCGGGGGCTGGCGCTGCTGAGCAAGGACGAGGCCACGATCGGCTGGCGGGGCTTCGCCAGCCGGGAGAGCAGCGCGCCGGCCAACCCGCCGCGGCTGGTGATCGATTACACCACGCCCACCAAGACGCCCACGCCGACCCCGACGCCGACGCGCACGCCGACGCGCACCTTCACCCCGACGCCGACACGCACCTTCACCCCGACGCCGACGCGCACCTTCACCCCGACGCCGACGCGCACCTTCACCCCGACGCCGACACGCACCTTCACCCCGACGCCGACGCGCACCTTCACCCCGACGCTGACGCCGACGCGTACCTTCACCCCGACGCCGACGCGTACCTTCACCCCGACGCCGACAGCCACATCGCCCCCCGCCAAGACGGCCACCCCGACGGTCACGCCCACCCCCGCCCCCGCCACCCTCGGCGGCCGCGTCTGGCGGGACCTTGACCGCGATGGGATGCAGGACACCGATGAACCGGGCATCCCCCAGGTCTTCCTGCGCCTGTGGCGCGAGCACGCCATCCTGGCCACCATCCTCACCGACGCCGATGGCCGCTACGTCTTCGACCGTCTGCTCCAGGGCGGCGTCAGCTACAGCGTGGAGGTGGAGGAGGGATCCCTGCCGCCCGGCCACACGCTCACCACCTGCTGCAACCCGCAGACCGCGGTACCGCAGCCGGGCGAGGACAAGCGCGACGTCGATTTCGGCTTTGGCCCGCCCCCGCGCGCCTCCATCGCCGGCCGCGTGTGGGAAGATGAGGACGAAGACGAGCAACAGGACCCCGGAGAGGATGGCATCGACCGCGTGCGCGTGGATTTGATCCGCGACGACGAGGTACTCGCCACCCTTTTCACCGACGATGAGGGCTATTATCTCTTCGCCAACCTGCAAGGCGACGTGCTCTACGAAGTGACCGTGGACGAGACCACCGTGCCGGCGCCGCTGGTGCGCACCACCTGCTGCAACCCGCTGCTGGTGCAGCCGCAGCCGGGCCAACATGTGATCGGCGTCGATTTCGGCTACGTCTACCCGCGCACGCCCTCACCCACGCCCACACCCACCCGCCAGCCGTCCAACATGGATCTGGAGACCGCCGGCATCGAGGTGACGCAGGTCACGCAATGTTTCGGCGACCCGGCCGACCTGGACGGCTGCGAGGAGGGCGACAACAGCATCCCCCTGGTGGCGCACAAGCTGACCGTGGCCCGCGTCTATGTCTTTCTGAACAAAGTCGGTCCCGGCGACGCCATGTACGAGCGGCTGCAAAACATCGAAGTCTCGCTGACCGGGTGGGACAGCGGCACGGGGGAGGTGTTGGCCGGGGGGCCATTGGCGACGACCATCCCCTTCGTCGTCTGGGGCGCGGGGTTGGCCGATCTGCGCAACTATGCCACGCGTAGCGCCAACTTCCTGCTCCCCGATGACTGGACCGACGCGGCGCGGCGGTCGGGCATCGACCTCTACGCCGTGGTCACCGATCGCCGTGAGGAATGCCCCGACTGCGACGGCAACAACAGCGTCACCGAGCGCGGCCTCATCTTCCACGAGCACGATTTCCTGCACATCTACCCCGTGCGTATTCGCTACACCCGCGGCATCTCCGACGTCATCCCGCTGAATACGACGAGCACGTTCGAGAAGATCAAGAAGATCTATCCCATCGACGAGCAGGATGTGGCCGTCCACCTGGACGCCGAGCGCATCCTGCGCACCGACCACAATCTGACCACCGCCGAGGGGCGCAGCGACCTGCTGGACGACCTGGCCGACCGTTTCGTCTGCTACGAAGACAACTTCTGGGCCTGTGGCTGGGTCGAGGGCCATTATTACGGCGTCATCAGCACCACCGTCCCCCTCGGCCCGGTGGACGCCGCCAACCCCAACGGCGCCTGGAGCGGCGTCGCCCGCGTGGATGATTGCGTGGCCGTGGGCCGCCAGGGCCGCCGCGACACCGCCACGCACGAGATCGGCCACAATCTGGGCCGCGAGCACGCCAGCAACGACCACGGCGAGGGCGACGGCGGCGATTGGGAGGAGTGGCCCTACCCGCACGGCGGCATCGGCGTCCCCGGCTTCGACACCTGGAACATGAGCGCCAAACGCCTGGCCGCGGCCGACGCCCTGCACTACCACGACATGATGTCGTATGGCTTTGGCCTGGGCAAGTGGATCTCGCCCCACACCTACCTGGCGCTGTACGACAACTACGACTTCTGCTCCGCAGCCTCGCCAGCCGTCCCAGACGCCCGCAGTTTGCAGACAGCCGAGCCTGCGCATTTTTGGCTCGTGGCCGGGCGTTTTGCACCCACGCTGACGGTTCGCCCCATCCACCGCATCACCGCCCTGCCCGACGCCGAGCCTGCCGACGCCGGCCAGTACACCCTGGAGCTGCAAGACGCCGGCGGGACCGTGCTCTTCAGCCGCCATTTCGATCCCATCCACGAGGAACGGCATGAGAACGAGGCGGACGAGGCCCATCCCTTCCGCCAGTTGTTGCCCGACCAGCCCGGCGCCGCGCGCATCGTGCTGAAAGAGGGCGATACGATCCTCTTCAGCCGCGCGCTTAGCGCCCACGCGCCCACCGTGACCGTGACCGCGCCGACGGCCGGCGCGGTCTGGCCGGCGAGCGGGCTGGGCGCGATCCGCTGGACGGCCAACGACGAGGACGGCGACGCCTTGACCTACATCGTCATGTACAGCCGCGACGGTGGGGCCACGTGGGTCAATCTGGCCACGGGCCTGACCGAGCCGCGCTACGACATCGAGCTGGAAACCCTGGGCGGGGTCGCGGGTCAGGCCCGCATCCGCGTGCTGGCCAATGATGGCATGCGCAGCGGCCAGGGCGAGAGCGGCCTCTTCACCGTGGCCCGCAAAGCGCCCGGCGTCGTCATTTCGCAGCCCGAACCCAATCAGTTCATCCCGCCCGGCCAGCCGCTGCCTCTGCTCGGCTTCGCCTTCGACCGTGAGGATGGGCTGCTGCCCGGATCGGCCCTGACCTGGAGCGATGACATCGCCGGCGGCCTGGGCAGCGGCGCGCAGGTGATCCTGCCCGCGCCAGCCGCCGGCCCGCACACCATCACCGCCGCGGTCATCGATAGCGACGGCATGGCCGGGACGGCCAGCGTGACCTTTTTCGTGGGCTATCCGGCCTGGCTGCCGCTGTTGGTTAGATAAGGACGGACAATGTTCCGCAGACGACGAACTTTTCTGATCCTGGCAGCGTTGCTGGCGGCGCTTGTCGTGGCCCAAATGGGAGCGATGCCCCAACCGGCCGCCGCCCAGGGCGCCACTTACTACGTCCGCCCCGCCGAACCGGCGGAGACGACCACCCTGTTCGCGGTGGCCGACGCCACCGTCAAGAGCTGGCAGCCTGCCACGAACTTCGGCAGCGCCGGCACGCTCGACCTCTCCTACAACGCCATCGATAGCGTGCAGGAAGCAGTGGTTCTGGTGCGGTTCGATCTCAGCGCCCTGCCCGCGGATGCCGTGATCGACGCGGCCGACCTGCAACTCTATCTGGTTGCGGCCTCCGGGGCCAGCCCGGTGTCGGTGGCGGCCCGCTATGTGACCAGCGCCTGGGCCGAGGGCGCGGTGACCTGGAACACCTTCCCCACGGCGAACCCTGTTGGCATCCTGGCCGCGGTGGATGCGAGCCTCTACAGCTTCAAGGTCTGGAGCATCACCGGTTACGCCGCGGCCTGGCACAGCAACCCGGGTCAGAACTACGGCGTGTTTCTGCGCGGGCCGGCCAGCGTGTTCAGCCGCGGTTTCCACAGCCGGGAGGGCGGCTACGCCCCGCGGTTGGCGATCACCTATCACCTGCCCACGGCCACGCCGACCCACACGCCGACGGCCACACACACGCCGACGCGCACGCCGACGCGCACGCCGACACACACGCCGACGCGCACGCCGACACACACGCCGACGCGCACGCCGACCCGCACGCCGACACACACGCCGACGCGCACGCCGACACACACGCCGACGCGCACGCCGACACACACGCCGACGCGCACGCCGACTTTCACGCCCACCTTCACGCCGACCCGCACCCCGACACACACGCCGACACACACGCCGACACACACGCCGACGCGCACACCCACGCGCACCCCGACGCCCGTGCCGCCCACCTTCACGCCAACGCGCACGCCGACGCCTGTGCCGCCGACCTTCACGCCGACGCGCACGCCGACGTCCGTGCCGCCGACCTTCACGCCGACACGCACGCCGACACCCGTTGCGCCGACTTCCACGCCGACGCGCACGCCCACCCTCCTGCCGCCGGTCAATCTCACCCTGTGCGCGGTGGAGGATGCCTTCATCCACCAGGCGAACCCGGACTCGAACTACGGCCAGGCTCTGGAATTGGTCGTGGGCCATGAAGAGAAGCCGGGCGAGATCTTTTCCCAACGGGCGCTGGCCCGCTTCGATCTCTCCTTCATCCCGCCCGGTTCGCTGGTCGAATCCGCTATGTTCCAGGCGAACATGATCTCCGCCGGCGGCCCGGCCGTCGTCGCTCTCGATCTCCATGCCGTGCAAGGCTCCTGGGATGAGACAGCGCTGACCTGGGCCAACCAGCCGCGGGTCGTGCGGGGGCCTGTGGCCACAGCCGCGACCGGCGCGCCCGGGATCGTCGCCTGGGATGTGCACGAACTGGCCCAGGGCTGGGTCAACCGCGATCTGGCAAACTGGGGGGTGGAGCTGCGCGGGCCGGAGCAGGCGCCCAGTTGGGTGCGGGTATTCGAGAGCCGTGAGGGCGTGGCTTTCTGCCCCCGCCTGGCGCTGCGCGTGCGGCCGGCCGCGGCCATGTCCACCCCCACGCCCATCCCCGCAGCCACGCCCACGGCCACGGCCACGCCCACCTGCGCCCAGCCCGACGCGGCCGGCAATGATTTCGCCGCGGCCGCACCCCTGATCCCCGACGGCCGGGACGTGCAGGAGGCCATCTGCCCCAGCGGCGACGTGGACTGGTGGAGGTTCCCGGTGCAGGCGGGCCAGGAGATCACGCTCTTTCTCTTCGACATGCCCGCGGACTACGATCTCTTCCTGATCACCCCCGGCCAGGGCGGGGCCGCCAGCTCCGAGCGCTTCGGCGCGGCCAACGATGAGTTCATCCGCTTTGTGGCCTGGGAAACCGGCGATTGGCGCGTGCTGGTGCGGGGCAAGGGCGTGGCCGACTGGAGCAGCAGCCAGCCCTACACCCTGCGGGTGCAAAAAAGCTGGGCCTGCTTCGTGCCCGACGAGCCGGGCGTCTCCTTCGACACCGCCGGCGTCATCCTGCCCAGCCTGCCCCAGGCCAACGTTTCCCGGCCTCACACCGGCTACATCTGCCCGCAGGGGGACGAAGACTGGTACGCCGTCGAGGTCTCCGGCGGCCAGCTCGTGGCCATCAACGCCCGCCTGACCGACCTGCCGGCCAACTACGATCTCTACCTCTATTCGCCCGACAGCGTGCTGCGGGGCAGCTCGCAAGAGGCCGGCACAACCGACGAAAGCATCACCTTCTGGGCCAACGATATGCCGGGGGCGTGGCGGGTGCGGGTGATGCCCGTCGGGCCCGACGCTCATCACATCGACCCCTACACCCTGGACGTGCGCCTGTCCGGCCTTGCCGACCTGACGGTGCTGGGCATCGAAGTCACCCAGGCCATCCAGAATTTCGCCCAGCCGGGCGTGGCCGACAACAGCCTCTCCCTGGTGACCGGCAAGCCCACCATGGCCCGGGTCTATGTGGGCGTCGACGGCGCGGCCGGCCCCATCTCCAACGTTACGGTCGAGCTGGGCATCTACCAGTCGTGGAACAACAAGCCCTGGGCCACCCTCACCCTCGGCCCCCAGTCTGTGCCCAACCAGACGGCGCCGCAGCAGCGGCTGAGCAGGTTCGCCAGCTTCGACTTTCTCCTGCCGCCCGACTGGCAGCTATCGAACACGCAGGTCTTGGGCGCGCGGGTCAATCCCGGCCCCACCGCGCCGGAAACCGACTTCAGCAACAACCTGGCCTACGCCAGCGGGACGCCGCGGCACATCAGCCCCTACACGCTCAATGTGGGCCTCGTGCCTGTGCGCGCCCGCGATCAAGCCGGCAACCTGGTGGCCCCCACCCTGGCCGGTGCGGATTTGAACGACATCCTGGCTTACTTCCGGGCGGTGTGGCCCGCGCCGGTCAAAGTCTATTTCAAAGCGGGCGGGCCGCTGGAGGGGGACCGCAGCTATATCTTCCCGTCATCGGGCGGCTGCGGCGACGCCTGGGGCGACCTGCTGGACGACCTGGAGGATCTCTACGATGGCTGGCGCAACCGGCCGCCCAATGCCTACGTTTACGGCCTGCTCCATCCCGACGTGCCCGGCGGCGGCGGTTGCGGCCGGGTAGATGACCGGGGCGCGGCCGGCTGGTTGCGCGCCGCGGATGGGCCTGTCATGGCCCAGGAGCTGGGGCACAATCTCAATCGCTATCACGCGCCGTGCGGCAATCCTGGCGGCCTGGACGGCAGCTATCCCCAGTATCGAGATCCCCAGGGCAACCTGTACCCCAGCGCTTCCATCGGTCAGGTGGGGGTCAACGTGAGCACCGGGCGCATCTTCGAGCCGGCCAACGCCTACGATTTCATGTCCTACTGTGGCCCGGAGTGGATCTCGCCCTACACCTGGGACGCCATCCTGCGGCGCATGGTCTCCCCCTCGGCCCTGCAGGCCGCGGCCCGCGCCGACGAGACGCCCCATCTGGTGATGGTGGGCCGGGCGCGAGAGGACGGCCAGATCGAGCTGCCCCGCCCCTTCTGGATCGAGCCGCGGCCGGAGGGCGCGCACGATCACCCCGGCGAAGGCCCGTTCAGCATCGCCCTGCAAGATGCCGGTGGCGCGCCCCTATTCACCCGCCATTTCGATAGGCGGCTGTACGATGACCACCACACGCCCGATCATTTCCGGGAGATCGTGCCTTTTCCGCCGGGCGCGGCGCGGATCGTCTTCCGCTACCAGGGCGATGTCGTGCGTACCCTGCCCGTCAGCCCCAATCCGCCGCAGGTAACCGTGCTCAGCCCCAACCGCGGCGAGGTTTGGGAGGGCGCCGGGCCGTTCACCATCGCCTGGCAGGCCGAGGATGCCGATGGCGACCCGTTGACCGCGCGGGTGTCCTACTCGCCCGACGGCGGCGCCACCTGGCAGCGGCTGGCGGTGAATCTGAGCGGCAGCCGCTACACGGTCGCTGCCTCCGATCTGGCGGGCAGCGAGGCCGCGCGGGTGCGGGTGGAGGTGAGCGACGGCGTGCATACCGTGGCGGACGAGAGCGACGGCGCCTTCGCGGTGTCGCTGAAGCCGCCCCTGATCCTGCTGTTGGCCCCGGCCGATGGCGCCACCCTGCGTCCGGGCCAGCCCGTGCTCTTGCAGGGCCTGGCCACGGATGCCGAAGATGGGCCGCTGGCCGATGAGGCCCTGGTCTGGTCATCGGACGTGGAGGGGCCGCTGGGCGCGGGGGCCGACCTGGCCGTGTACGACCTCTCCCCCGGCCGGCGCCGCATCACCCTGCAGGCCGCGGACAGCGACGGCATGGTGGGCAGCGCCAGCGTCGAGGTCTACGTCGGCGGCCGCATCTTTCTGCCGCTGACGCTGCATGCTGGGAGATGATGGTATGCATTGGTATGTATGTTCGCCAAAAAGGGCACAGAGTTTTTTCATCTTTAACTGCAAAGAACGCCAAGAGCGTGAATATTTTTTTTATTTGATTCTTTTCTGGTAACAATTCACCTGATATGTCATTGCGAGCGCAGCGAAGCAATCTCCAAGGTGGTTCGTCAATTTTGTGGCTGTCAATCGGCGTTGGGGATTGCTTCGGGACTATCGTCCCTCGCAATGACAAAATAAGGTGAACTGTTACCTTTTCTGCAAAGATCAGCGGTGAGCGCGCAGGCAGTTCGTTTCGCCATCCGCCATCCGCAATCTTTTCGGCGCCCTGTCAAAACACAAGCGATTGACACTCACAGACGGCGCATGATACCATCCCGCCATGGTTGCCTCGCCCTGTTTGCCCGCCAACGAGATCGCCGCCGTACACGCGCGCTGGCGCGCTGATCTACCACCCCTCTTCGCCGCTGACGCAGACGCATTATTGGCGCGCATCTCCCCGCCGCGCTGGGCGCTGGAATGGTCGCTGCCCCGCTGGCTCGGCGATGCCCTGAGCGTCGAGCCGGCGCATTCCTCCGAGTTGGTGCTGGCCAACGTCTACGGCCTGGCCTATATCCGCATCCAAGATGATCTGCTGGACGGGGATGCGCCGCCGGCGGAACGCGTCACAGCCGGGCGCCTGAGCGACGCGCTTTACCCTGCGTGGCTGGCGGTGTACCGTCGGCTGTTGGGCAGCGAACCGGCCTTCTGGGCGCGTTTCGAGCAGTACCTGGCGCAGTGGCGGCAGGCGACCCTGGCCAGCACCCAACCGATGCCAACCTCGCTGCGGGCGTTCACCGCCGCCGATTTCGCGACCCTGGGACAGCGCGGCGCGCCGCTCAAGGTGTGCGCGGCTGCCGCCTGCATCCTCGCCCAGCGCCAGGAGTGGCTGCCGCCGATTGAAGCGATCCTGGATGAGCTGCTGGTCGCGGCCGTGTTACTCGATCACGCGGTGGATTGGCGCGCCGATCTGGCGGCCGGGCGGGCGAACGCCTTTGTTGCTTACGCGGCAGCGCAGCCGCAGACAGGGGCGCGGCGGGGGGCCAATCGCCTGGCGGTGCTGAATGAACTGGCCGCGGGCGCGACCGGCCGCCCATACTTCGCGCTGATCCACTCCCGCCTGGCAGTTGCCGCGGGGCAAGCAGAGGCGCTTGGCTTGATGGCGCTGGCGCATTACATTGCCTGGCTTGGCGGCCAGGCGAGGACCCTCAGCAGAAATCTATCTTACACAACACGCCAATGGCTGCGGCGCGCAACCAGCGAATTGCTGCCGGGCGTGGCGTGAAATCCACCCACCTAGGAGACATGTATCATGGCTACACTGGCACAGATGGATCGGTTGATCGGTCGGGCGTTGTTTGACGCCGAGTTTCGGGCGCTGCTGCTGGCAGACCCGGAGCAGGCCGCTCGGCAGCTTCGCTATCGGCTGGATGGCGGGCAGATTGCGCGCATCCGCAGCCTGGATGCGCAGGCGCTGGACGAGATCGCCCGAAGGTTCGAGAGCGCCATCGCCCAGCCCGTCCAATCGCTAAGCTTCTGGTAGAGGAGCGCGCTTATTGGGTGAACAGCGGAAACAGGTAGGTTTGCACCAGTTGGCTGAGCACCAGGTAGATCAGCGGACTGGCTGCCGCAGCAACCGCGCGTATCACGGCCCCAAAGTCACGGAACGGCCAGCTCGGCCCGGCCAGGATATGCTTGCGAAAGGTCAAGAGGACTTCGGTGCGGTCGGCGAGGGTCTTCATTTCTGCGACCGCGGCCGGCGGCGCCGAGAGCAGCGCGCCCTGCACATGCAGCAGTTCGCCGCAGATGTTGCCTAGCACCCGCTCCCGCTCCCGCACGATCTGTTGGTGAACGCCCCAAAGCGGCACAAACAGCGCCACAAGGCTCAGGGCTGAAAGAGCAATCACCAGCCAGCCGCCGGCCTGGGGCGGCCCCACGATCATCAAAGGGATCAGGAAAACGCCGACGAAGGCCAGACTTTGCACCAGGCTGATGCGACCAAAGGGCAGCAACGCAGCCGAATCGAACACATTGACTTGCAACGGCTGACGGGAGAGCGCGGTCAAGGCGATGGAGTTGCGTACCCCCACGTAGACCAGGTTCAGCAGCGTGCTGAAGGCGACCAGGTAATAGAGCAGGATCACCCCGATCGCCACCACCTCGCCGGGCTGCTGGTGGGGCAGCCGGCGCACGCCATCGGGCGGCAGCACCAGCAGCACAACCACCAGCCCCACGCCCAACGCCAGCAGCCCCGCCTCCTGTCGCGGGTTGTTACGGATCATTCGGGTGACATAACGATCATAGACCGCGTCGTTGATCTTGACCGCTGACCGCAGTTGGGCCAGGCCGCGCAGCGCTGTCTGCCTGATCAGGCGCAGATGCAGCAGGATGTACAGCACGACCAGCAGCGTAGCCGCGGCCTCGGTCAGGTCGCCCTGTCCCTGTGATCCCGGAGTCGCCAGGCGTTGTTCCAGCACCATCTCCAGCCCGATGCTGACCACGCCCAATAGCAAGATCGCGGCGAAGATCGCCCAAAAGGGCAGGGGCAGCCGATCCAGCAGCGTCATGTGCATCTGCTCCCAAGTTTTTTGGGGGGCATCGAGGTCGTTGAGGCGTGGAGCAGGCATGGTGCAGGTTCTACCTTTCTATTGACTTGGCGACCCACACTGTGCGCCCGTTGTGAACCGGATTGGCTTGTATGGATGCCCTGTCGTTCCCGGGATCGGCGCGCCGTCGCGAAACGTTGGCCCGGCTTGGGGCGCGGATGATAGCACGCCAGGCCAGGGCTGTCAATGCCATCGCCGCGGCCCAGGAATGGTTGAGCGCGAACGCGCCGGCGTCGGGCCGGCGCGTTCGTCCCTGTTTCTTCACGCGCAATTCAAGCTGTCGTCATATCTCCGTCACAATCCTGTTCAATACTATGAACAATCGATTCAACAAGACCGGCGTTTCTCCAACAGAGAGCGCTGCACACTCAATAGCTGACGGAGGCTATGATGAACACATCGACACGAGTCCTGCTGGGTGTAGGACTGATTCTCGTCCTGGTGATCGCGATTGCCGGCGCGGCGTTGGCGCAGGGCCCACTGCCCTGGGGCGGCTATTTGGGTTCTGGCATGATGGGCAACTGGAATGGCCCGCAGGACTCCCCGTGGGGGCCTGGCGGGAGTGTATCCTGTGGAACGGGCGGCGGCATGATGGGCGGCGGTATGATGGGCGGCCAGGGCTGGGGACCGGGCGTCACGGCCCCCAATCAATGCCCCATGTGGGGCGCAACGATCCCTGCCGGCGAGCCGTTGACCCTGGATGAAGCAGAGGCCATCGCCGGGCAAACTCTGGCCAGCTATGGCAACCCCGACCTGGAGATCGCCGAGATCATGCAATTCAGCCGCAACTTCTACGTCGAAATTCGTGAAACGAGCACCGGCATCGGCGCCATGGAACTGCTGATCCACCCAATCACCGGCGCCGTCCATCCTGAACCTGGCCCCAACATGATGTGGAACGCGAAGTATGGCCACATGGGGCAGGGCGGCATGATGGGGAGAGGGATGATGGGCGGCTTCCGCTTGCCCAGCGGCGACATGACCCTCAGCGCCAACGAGGCCATCGCCGCGGCCCAGGCCTGGCTGGATGCCAACCTGCCGGGCGTGATGGCCGGCGATGAGGCAGAGTCTTTCTACGGCTACTACACCCTCCATACCCTGGCCGACGGCGAGATCAGCGGCATGCTCAGCGTCAACGGCGCCACCGGCCAGGTCTGGTATCACAATTGGCATGGCGCCTTTGTGGACATGACGGGCGAACACGAGGAATGACCGAGACCTGATCGCACCCCCTTGCGTCAGATAGCCCAACGCGTGCTGGGCTATCTGACGCGTCCTTTCCAGAAATCCTCCAATCTATGCCATACTTCCGCTCATGAGCCACAAGATTTTGGTCGTGGAGGACGAAAGCAGCATTCTGCAAACGGTTCAGGCCTACCTGCAGCAGGATGGGCATACCGTGTACACAGCGCAGGACGGCCCCACCGGCCTCAAGGCGGCGCGGGCGCTGCGGCCAGACCTGATCGTGCTGGACATCATGCTGCCGGGCATGGATGGGCTGGAGCTGCTGCGCCAGTTGCGCCAGGACTCCGATGTCTACGTGCTGATGCTGACGGCGCGCAGCGACGAGAGCGACAAGATCGTCGGCCTGACCGTGGGCGCCGACGACTACCTGACCAAGCCCTTCAGCCCGCGAGAGCTGGCGGCGCGCGTCAAGGCGATCCTGCGCCGCGGTCGCGGCGCTGATGACCGCGAGCCGGCGCTGGTCTTCCGGCGTCTGCGCATCGACGCCGAGGCCAGGCAGGCTGCCAAGGATGGCCTGCCCGTCGATCTGACCGCCATCGAGTTCGACCTGCTCCACGCCCTGGCCCGCCACCCCGGCCGCGTGTTGAGCCGCGAGCAGTTGATCGAGCAGGTCTGGGGCTACGACTATTACGGCGACGAGCGGGTCGTGGATGTACACATCGGGCGCATCCGCAAAAAGATCGAGGACAATCCGGAGGCGCCGACGCTGATCGTCACTGTGCGCGGGGCCGGCTATCGTTTCGAGGATCCGCCCCAATGAAGTGGCTATCGATCATCCGTCGCAGCCTGGGCGGGAAGATCCTCCTCTCCTACCTGGTGATCATCGTCGTTGCCTTCGTGGTGCTGGCCACCGCCGCCAACTTCCACACTGGGCCTGCCATCGACCGCCACATCGCTGAAATGGAGGCGGCCCTACGAGGCGGGCCTCAGCAGGCTCCAGACCTGTTGGACAGCTTTCACCAGGCAGTCAACGAGGTGATCCTGGTTGCGATTCTGGCCGGCAGCGTCGCGGCTGTCGCGGTCAGCGCCTTTACCAGCCGGCGCATCACCAGGCCCCTACGGGCCATCTCCGAGGCCAGCCAGCGCATCGCAGGGGGTGATTATCACCAGCGCGTGCCGGTGGTGAGCGAAGACGAGTTGGGCGACCTGGCCATGTCTTTCAATCGCATGGCCGAAGCCCTGGAGCAAACCGAGCAGCGTCGCCTGGAGTTGATCGGCAACGTGGCGCACGAGTTGCGCACACCCCTCAGCAGCATCCGCAGCACTTTGGAAGCCCTGACCGATGGCGTTGTCGCGCCGGAAGCGGCTACCTTCTTGAGCGTCCAGCGCGAAACGGCCCGCCTGCAGCGCCTGGTGCAAGACCTGGAGGAACTGAGCCGGGCCGAGGCCGGCCAGATACCCCTCAAACGGCAGGCGGTTGCCATCGACGAGTTGATCGAGGCCGCGCTCGAACGGCTGCGCCCGCAGTTTGGGGACAAGGGGGTCAGCCTGAGGAGCGTCACCGGCGCCGACTTGCCGGCTGTTTGGGTCGATCCAGGCCGGATCATGCAGGTGCTGCTCAACCTGCTGGGCAACGCCTTGCAGTATACGCCGCCAGGCGGCGACGTCATCGTGCAGTCCAGCCAGCAGCAAGATCGTGTGCTGGTCGCGGTCAAGGACAGCGGCGTTGGCATCGCCGAGCGCGACTTGCCCCACGTCTTCGAGCGCTTCTATCGGGTGGATAAATCCCGCTCCCGGGCCGGCGGCGGCAGCGGCATCGGCCTGACCATCAGCAAGCACCTGGTGGAAGCCCACGGCGGCCGCATCTGGGCGCAAAGCCCCGGCCCCGGCCAGGGCAGCAGCTTTTGCTTCACCCTGCCTCCTGCCCCCTGAACCGCGCTGTTTCTTCACACAACTGTCATAGGCGCTTCATCCTGCCGACAACTTCGGGGACTATGTTGTGAGGGACCAACCGATCATCAACCAACAGTCAGCCAGCCAACGATGATGGCCGCGACTGTTGGCAGATTTGGCTTCCTGCGTGGACGTCTTTTGGCAATCACCTGACAATGAAGGGGCGTTTGGGCAGGAAGTCGGATCGAATGAACCCAAATCTGTACCAACACAAGGAGACCTTGATGATGACAAGTAAAAAATTCGTTGCTGTTCTGGCTGTTGCGATCTTTCTGTTGACAGCATGCGGCGCGCCGAGCAACTCGACCGAACCGGCTACGGTCGCCATCACTTTGACTGAATTTGGCATCGAATCGTCACGAGAGTCTTTCGAGGTTGGCGTACCATATCAGTTCGTCGTGACCAACAAGGGAGCGATCAGCCATGAGGTCATGTTGATGGCGCCCACGATGGCGAATCAAATGGATATGGATATGGAAGAGATGGACGAAATGGCCCTGGCAACCATCGTTGAAGATGATTTGCCGCCTGGAGCAACAAAAACATTCGACTACACATTTACAGAACCTGCAGCAACGGGAGACCTTGAGCTCGCCTGCCATGTGTCAGGGCACTACGAGGCAGGGATGAAACTCCCGATCACAGTCAAGTAAGCGGCTCCGCAATGTACTGGATGCGATCAGTAGCAAGTTGTGGGGCATCGACGGATCGTCAATCAACAGTGAGGTAATAAACGATGATGAATTTTGGTTTTGGCGGTTTCGGCCTGATTTTCATGATCTTGTTCTGGGTGCTGATCATTGCCGGCGCGGTTTGGCTGATCAGCCGGCTCTTTCCCCAGACCACCGGCTCTGCCACGCCGCACAGCGGAGGCGGGCACATCGATCCTTGCTCCTCGCCGGAGGAGATCCTCAAACGGCGTTACGCCCAAGGCGAGATTTCGACAACTGAGTTCCAGGAGATGCGCCAGCAGTTGAGATAGGTGAGGTGCAACGAGGCTGATCATGTACCACAATGCACGAAGGCTATAGCGCTGACCAAAGCGGCCACGAGATGATGTTCCGCAACCGCTTTTGGGTCTCGCTTCTGTTGAACACCCCGATGTACCGACCGCTGTTGCAAGCCCGGTTCGGCTTCGCCATGCCGGTGTTCCCCGGCAGAAAGAATTGGAGAGACCAGTCATGAGTCATAAATTGTTACTTGTTTTGGCGGCGTTGACCACGCTGCTGTTGTCTGCCTGCAGCGCGCCCGCATCTTCGCCTGCGGCAGCCGGCCCCTCCCCGGCAGACTCAGGCCGGATCGAGATGACCGTCTTCCGCCCACCCACCTGAGGGTGCTGTGGCGCCTGGATGGCGTACACGGAACAGAACGGCTTCTCTGTCGAGGCCCGGGATCTCGACAGTCCTGAGGCGCAAAAGGCGGCCAGCCAGGTTCCCGCGTCGCTGCGGTCTTGCCACACGGCCATCGTGGATGGCTACATCATCGAGGGCCACGTGCCCGTCAGCGAGATCAACCGTCTGTTGAGCGAGCGGCCAGCCGGCATCGTGGGCTTGGCCGTGCCCGGCATGCCCATCGGCTCGCCCGGCATGGAGACGCCCGGTCAACCAGACCAGCCCTACGACGTCATCGCTTTCGACAAGGATGGCAGGATCACGGTCTACGCCAGCTATGGCAAGTAGCACTGTGCAAACAAAGTTGGCCGGCAGCCGGTGTAAGCGCTTCGTAGAGAAACGCAGCCACACGGCCGGCTCGGAGGCGACGCACTGATGCCACCTGCTCAACACGACCCCGAACCCATCGCCGGCGCGCTGATCTGCGACCCGGAAGGCTGCCTGTTCCTGATGCAGTCCCACAAGTGGGGCGACCGGTACATCGTGCCCGGCGGGCGCCTTCAGTTCCAGCACCAGCAGTGTGATGACGATGGCCAGCACGCCGTCGCTGAACGCTTCCAGCCGGCCGGGCCGGGTAATCCTTGGTCAGGGCTTGCGTTCATGTGGTATCTCCATGGATATCGTTTCTCCTTGGCTGACAAAGGCAGCAAGCTGATCCCGCCAGGGCCGCAGGATCAGCCTTTCGCCTGCGGATCAGCGCTCGCCATCCGCAAAGAAACCTTCCTGCCGCCGGTAGGCCATGCCGTGCAACTCGGCCACCGGCTCGCCGCCCTCATCCGTGACGGTGATGCGATAGAGGGCGGTGCGGCGGCCTTTGCGCACCTCCACCGCCTCGGCCAGCAGGGCGGCGTCGGGCCGGGGCGAGCGCAGGAAGTGGATGTCCATGCTCAGCGCCACCGCGATCTGACCGTGCGAGTTGCCGGCGGCGGCGAAAGCGAAGTCGGCCAGGGTGAAGATGGCGCCGCCGTGCGGCATGCCCAGCCCGTTCAGCAACTGCGGCCCCAGGCGCAGGCGGGCACGGCTGAACCCGGGCCCGATCTCCAGCAGCTCGATGCCCAGCAGCCGGGCGAACCCGTCCCGCTCCTGCATGAAGCGGGCGACCGCGGCGGCGGTGTGCTCTGGCACGCCTAGTTCCTCGCTCCCGGCCGCAGCAGAAAGGCGCCCGCCGCGCCCGCCGCCGCTGCCGCCGCGGCCAGCAGATAGGCCGGGACGAAGGAGCCCCTGGCGTCGGCCATGGCCCCGGCTATGCCCGGCCCCAGCGCCTGGCCGATGCCGAAAAAGAGGGTGATGAAGCCCAACGCGGCCGGGGCCATGCGCGGGCTGAGCACATCCCCGCAAAACGCGGCCATGATGGCGGGGATGCTCCAGGCCGTCAGCCCGAACAGGACGGCGGAGAGGAGGAAAACGGCCGGCGTCGTGGCCAGCCCAAAGAGGGCAAAGGCCAGGGCGTGGCCGATGAAGACCAGGATCAGCGCCGGCCGGCGGCCGATGGCGTCGGAGATGGCGCCCCACAGCAGCCCGCAGCCCAGGCTGAACCAGCCAAAGACCATGAACAGATTCCCCGCCTCCACCGGCGTGTAGCCCCCCTCGGCCAGCAGCCGTTTGTTGAAGAAGGTGAGATAGATGATGTAGGAGAAGCCAAAAGCCGCGTACACCGCGCCCAGATGCCACACCAGCCGCGAGCGGTAGACCTCGCCCCAGGCCAGGACGCCGCGCGGCCGCGGCGAAACCCCGCCCGTGGTTTTTGTCGCCCCCACTGGCGCCAGCCCCATCTGCTCCGGGCGATCGCGCAGCAGCACCCCGGCCAGCAGCGCCACCCCCAGCGTGATCCCGCCAAACAGCGCCCAACAGATGCGCCAGCCATCCACCGGATAGGCCGCGATCAGCCGCGGAACCAGCAAACTGGCGGCAATGATCGTCACCGACGAACCGGAAACCGCCAGCCCGGAGGCGATCCCCCGGCGTTGCGGCGCAAACCAGGCCAACATCAGCCCCATCACCGGCACATTGCTGGCCCCGCTGCCCATGCCCACGATCACCCGGCTCAGCCCGGCCACCCCGACCGCCTGCGCCGTTGCGGTCAGCAGCATCCCCGCCCCGGCCAGCACCAGGCCGGTGGTCACCAGCAGCCGCGGGCTGACGCGGGCCGAGAGCAGGCCCGCCAGCAGCGAAACGGCCAGATAGCCCACCATCTCGCCGGTGGCCAGGACGCCGGCCTGCGTGTTGGCCATGCCCAGGCCGGCCTGCATCGGCGGCAGCAAGAGCGAGTAGCTGAACCGCGCCAGCCCCAGCACCGCGGCCACCACCAGCCCGGCCAGAGCCACGATCACCCAGCCATAATGCAGGCGTTGCGGTTCGGTGGTCATGCCAGCAGCGCCCCCGACGCGGCGATCTCTTCCTGGCGGGCCGCGGGCAGGCGGCCTTCTGCATCCCAACCGCGCTTCTGGTAATAGCCGTCTGGCATGTTCTGGAATTTCTCCTGATCGATGTCCGGTTCAGTCGTTCCGTTGCAAACGCGGCGCGTTTTCCGGCGGCTCGACGCGGATCGCTTCGGGATACGGCGCGTTCGGAAAGGTCTTCGGCCCCACGCGCGCCGTGCGTCCCTTTTCCTTTTCTTCCAGCGCCTTCAAGATTTTGTCCGGCGTGATCGGCGTCTCGTCGATGCGCACACCCACCGCGTCGAAGATCGCGTTCGCAATCGCGGGCGGCACGGGCAGCAATGGGCCTTGCCCCGCTTCCTTGGCCCCGAACGGCCCTTCGGGATCGTTCGTTTCCACGAGAAATGTCTCGACCGGCGGCATGTCGTTGATGGTCAAGGACTTGTAATCCAACAGGGACGGCGTTTTGTGCAGCGCGCCGCGATACGTCATCTCCTCCATCAACGCTTCGCCGATGCCCATGTAGACGCCGCCTTCCACCTGGCCTTCGACCAGAATCGGATTTAACGCGCGCCCGCCGTCGTGCGCCAGCCAGATTTTTTCCACGCGCACCTGCCCCGTTTCGGTGTCCACGCTCACTTGCGCCACGCACGCGGCATAGCTGTAACTCGGTGTGACGCCGACGCCCGAACCCTTGTATGGCCCCGCGCGTTTCGGCGGCTTGTAACTGCCCGTTCCGCTCAAGGTGCCGAATTTCGCTTCCGCCAGCACAACCGCGTCCGTCCATTTCAAGCGCCGCGCCTCGTCGTCTTCGCAAACGATTTCGCCGTTCTTGAAACTCAAGCTCTCGGCAGGCACGAGCAATTTTTCCGCCGCTGCGTCCAGGATTTTTTCTTTGAGTGGCCGCAGCGCGCTGATGCAGGCGTTGCCCGTCATCACCGTCACACGGCTCGAATAACTGCCCAAATCCACCGGCGTCAGATCGGTGTCCGCCGTAATCACCCGCACATCACGCACGTCGATGCCAAATTCTTCCGCCGCGAGATACGCCAGCAGCGAGGTCGAACCTTGCCCGATATCGGTCGAGCCGCAAAACACCGCCACGCCGCCGCCGCGATCCACTTTCACAATCACGCCCGAATGCGGCATCTGGTTCCAATAAATCGGCAGGCCCGCGCCGGAGAGGTAGGAGCCGCAGGCGAGACCGAGGCCAGTTTTGAGAGTGGAGAGTGGAGAGTGGAGAGTGGAGATTTGAGATTGGAGATTTGAGATTGGAGATTGGAGAGTGTTTTGCTTGTTGGGATAGCCGGATGCTTGAACAACTTTGTCAATGCACGCTTTCAATCCGCATGTCGTTATCGTCAGGTGATTGACGGTTTTGGTGTTGTCGTCCACGACGAAACGTTTGCGATATGCGGCGGGGTCGAGACCGAGATGATGCGCGATTTTGTCGAGATGGATTTCGAGCGCGAAACGCGGCTGCGGGGTGCCGTGTCCGCGTTTCGGGCCGCACGGCGGTTTGTTGGTGAACACGCGCATGCCTTCGAACTTGTACGCGGGGATTTTGTACGTCACCGTTTGCAGCGCGCCGGTGTAATACGTGGATGCGACGCCGTAAGAACCATACGCGCCGCCGTCGAGGATGGTGCGAAAATGCAGCGCGGTCGGTTCGCCGTCGTTGCGCACACCCATCTTGACCCACATCGAAACGGGATGCCGCCCGCGGTGGCAATAAAAAACTTCCTGGCGCGTGAGCGTGATCTTGACCGGGCGTCCGCTGAGCATTGCCAGTTTGCAGGCGACGATCTCGTGCGAAAACGGGTCGGTCTTGCCGCCGAAGCCGCCGCCAATCGCCGCCGCGACCACGCGGATGCGGCTCGCGGGCAATTCCAGCGTTTTCGCCAGGGCGCGATGTACGTAATGCGGCGTTTGCGTCGAACTCCACAGCGTCAAATGTCCGTCGGGCGAAAACGACGCCAGCGCGGCATGTTCTTCGAGCGCGAGATGCGTGTTGCCTTGATAGAAATAGGTGTCTTCAAGAATGTAATCCGCTTCCGCAAAGCCCGCATCCACATCACCAAATTCCAACGCCACCATTTTGTGGATGTTGTGGTGGTCGGCGTGCTCGCTCGAATGAAGCGCGTCGCGCGTCGCATCGAGCGCGTCGGCGATGGAGGTAATCGGCGTCAACGGTTCGTATTCGACGCGAATCAACTCCAACGCGCGCTCGGCGGTCTCGACATCCAACGCCGCCACCGCCGCCACCGGGTCGCCGATGAAACGCACTTTGTCCACGCACAATGCTTCTTCGTCCTGGCTGCTCGGCAAAATGCCGTACTGAATCGGTAGATCGCGCCCGGTAATGACCGCGACGACGCCGGGTAAATGTTCCGCCTCGTGCGTGTCGATGCCCACGATGCGCGCGTGCGGCACGGTGCTGCGCAACATGCGCGCGTGCAACATGCGCGGCAGACTCATATCGTCCGCATATTTCGCCGCGCCGATAACCTTGTCCCAGCTGTCAATTTTGGGGAGGGCAGTGCCGATAACGTTCATTGTTAAAAGTATTCAGTGTTCAGTATTCAGTGTTCAGTGTTCAGTAATCAGTATTCAGTATTCAGACTGTCCACTGAATACTGAATACTGATTACTGATTACTGATTACTCGCTCTTTCCACCGCGTCCAGAATCTTTTCGTAGCCTGTACAGCGACAAAGATTGCCGGAGAGCGCGGCGCGGATTTGGTCGCGGGTGGGATTTTGTTCGCGGTCGAGCAGTGCTTTGGCGCTGAGCAGCATGCCTGCCGTGCAGTAACCGCATTGCGCGGCGTTGAGTTCCGCGAACGCGCGCTGCAGGGGATGCAAGTCCGCGCCGCGCGCCAATCCTTCCACCGTCGTAATTTCGCGCCCCTGCAAGGCAATCGGCAGCGCCAGACAGGCGAGGATCGGTTCGCCGTCCACCAGCACCGTGCAGGCGCCGCATTCGCCCAACTCGCAGCCGTGTTTCGTGCCGGTCAAATTCAAATCCTCACGCAGCACTTCCAGGAGCGTCTTGTGCGGCTCGACATACAATTCATGCGCTTGTCCATTCACGCGCAAATGCAAGACCTGTTTCATCATGCCGCCAGTTCCTCCAACGCGCGCGCCACGTACACGCGCGTCATTTTTTTGCGGTACGAATGGGTCGAATCGGTATTGTCGAGCGGGCGCGCTGGCTTCCATGCCGCTTCCGCGGCGGCGTCAATCACCTCACGCGACAGTTTTTGTCCGACCAACACCCGCGCCGCCTCGACGCATTCCAACGGGCGCGAACCGACGCCGCCCAACACGATCCGGGCGGTCTCGATCTCCCCATTCGACGCGAACCGCAGCGCCGCGGCGACGCCGAGAATGGGAAAATCGAACGCATCGCGGCGGCGCAACTTGAGATACACTGATTTCGTTCCGTCGGCGGGCGGCAGGATAACCTCAGTCAGCAGTTCATCGCTTTCTTTGCCGAGATAACGCATCCCGTCATCGCGATACAACTCACTTGCCGCAATCACGCGCTCGCCGCGCGGGCTGACGAGCCGCACGCGGCCATCCAGCGCCATGACGACGGGCGCGCAATCGGTGGACGAAACCGCCCAACAGCGCGGCGACCCCGGCGCCACCATGCACACATCGCCATCCTTTTTCATGCAAAAACCCAACGCTTTGCGCCACCAAAATTCCTGGTCGTAATAATTGCAGCGCGTGTCGAGACACAAATTGCCGCCGAGCGTGCCCATCGCGCGCAGCTGCGGCGTCGAGACGAGATGGGCGGCGGCGGCGAGCGCGGGGTATCGAGACTGAAGAATTGGAGAACTGGCGACTTGAGTGAGCGTGGCGCCGGCGCGGATGGTGACGCCGTCGCCATTGCTGATGCCGCGCAGTTCGTCCAGCGCGTTCAAGCCAATCAAAACCTTGGGTTCGACCTGCCGCCGCTTCATGTTCGGGTACAGGTCGGTGCCGCCGGCGACAAACATCGCCTCGTCGCCGTGTTGCGCGCGCAACTTTACCGCGTCGTCAATCGAACGCGGGGCGTGATAGGAAAAAGGAGGGAGACGGAGCATGGGTGGATTCTGGTTTTTTGAGTGGAGTATACCACAGGCGGAGGGGGCGATCACGCCCCCCTCACCTGCCGGCCGCGGCCCAGGGGGGGCGGCGCCGGGGGCCGGCGACCATTTCAGGGTGCGCCGGCCCGCCGTGCGCCTAAAGGGTTCGGCCCAGGCGGATGGTGATCGGTATCGCGGCTACGCATCCTTGTAGAGTGCGCGTTTGTCCACCACGCGCACGGCTTTGCCGACGGAGCGTTCGATCGAATTGGGGCCCATCAGCCTGACAGTGGCCCGCACGCCCAGAGTCTGGGCCAGCTCCGCCTCGGCCAGATCGCGCACCTGCTCCAGACGATGCGTTTCCACCGGCTCGAACAGGGTGTGGTTGGCTTCCACCCACACTTCCAGCGCGTCCAGCTGGTCTTTGGGCCGGTCGATGACGATCTGGTAGTGCGGCTCCAGCCCTTCGATGCTGAGCAGGGTCTTTTCGATCAGCGAGGGGAAGACGTTGACCCCGCGCACGATCAGCATGTCGTCGGTGCGGCCTCGGATCTTCTCCATGCGCGCCAGGGTGCGCCCGCAGGCGCAGGCTTCGCCGTACAGCACGGTGCGGTCGCGGGTGCGATAGCGGATCACCGGCATCGCCTCTTTGGTCAGGGCGGTGAAGACCAGCTCGCCTTCGACGCCGTAAGGCAGCGGCTCGCCGGTCTGCGGGTCGATGATCTCCGGCAGGAAGTGATCCTCGTTGATGTGCATGCCGTTCTGTTGCTCGCATTCCACCGACACGCCCGGCCCGATGATCTCGGTCAGGCCGTAGATGTCGTAGGCTTTCAGCCCCAGCCGCTCCTCGATCTCGCGGCGCATCTCCTCGGTCCACGGCTCGGCCCCGAAGATGCCCACGCGCACCTGCATCCGCGTCTTGAAATCCACGCCGATGGCCGCGGCCTCTTCGGCGATGGCCAGGGCATAGGAGGGCGTGCAGGCCAGCACGGTGGCCCCGAAATCCTCCATCAACATAATCTGCCGCCGGGTCATGCCGCTGGACACGGGGATGACGGTGGCGCCGACGCGGCGAAAGCCCTGATGAAAGCCCAGCCCGCCGGTGAAGAGGCCGTAGCCATAGGCGTTGTGGGCCACATCGACGTGCGTCACCCCGCAGGAAGTGACGGTGCGGGCCATGACTTCGGTCCACAGCTCCAGATCATTGTCCGAATAGCCGCCCACGGTGGGTTTGCCGGTGGTGCCGCTGGAGGCGTGGACGCGCACCACGTCGTCGATGGGGATGCAGAAGTTGCCAAAGGGATAGACATCGCGCAGGTCTTGCTTGGTGGTGAAGGGCAGCTTCGGCAAATCTTCCAGGCCGCGGATGTCCTCCGGCCTGACGCCGGCCTCGTCCATTTTCTGCCGGTAGTAGGGCTGCCGTTCGTAGGCGTAGGCCACGATCTTGGCGAGCCGTTCGCCTTGTAGTTTTTGCAGTTGCGGGCGGGGCATACTCTCCGCCGCCGGGTTCCACATGGGCATGGTGGTGTCTCCTCCTGGTTGGGTATTGGGTATTTTTTGCGTGGTGCGTGGTGCGTGATGCGTGGGGGCGTGGGACGTGGGACGTGGGGCGTGATGCGTGGTGCGTACTGAACACTGAACACTGAACACTGAACACTGAACACTGAATACTGAACACTGAACACTGAACACTACTCCCCACACGCCCGATCCGGCTCATGCCGGGCGGCGTGGAGGGAGGCGCGGACGGCGGCTGCCGCGGCCTGAGGATCGGCCTGCAAAAGCTGCGGCCAGCCGGCGAAAACCGCGGCCAGGCACGCCAGCCCGCGCGCCCGCACAGCGCCGTAGCCGCGCGCCCACACCGCCAGTTCCGCGGTCTGGCAGGCGAGATCGTAGTCTACCGCCGCGGCCGCGGCCACGCCCTGCAGCCAGGTCTCGATCGCCGCCTGCTCCTGCGCAAACGCGGCCGTGCGCGGCCGCAGCCAGCGCAACGAGGCCAGCAGCCGCAGCATGGCCCAGCCCCAGGGCGAGGAAGTGGGCCAGCGCAGATGCGTCTCGAACGCGGCCCGGCCGCGCTTGCCCAGCAGCCGGCCCGCAAAGGTGTACAGGCCCGCGGGCAGCACGCCCCCGACCTCCTCCCAGGTAGGGCTGAGGAAATCGACCACCTTCACCGGCTCGCCCGACCGCGCGCCCACCTCCTGGCGGATGCGCGCCAGCCGTCCGCGGCGCGTTTTCAACTGCGCCACGCGCACGATGTCTTCGTGACTCATCCAGGCCGCCAGCCGCCGCGCCGCCTCGCGCGTGAGACGGTAGCCCTGGCCGGGGTGCACGACGTCGAGGGCCAGGATCGGGCCGAGACGGGCCAGATAACGCCGGGCATAGGCCGCGTCCTGGTAATCCACCAGCCGCGCCAGCCCGCGGCCAACCAGCGGGCGCAAGACTTCGGGCAGCGCCGCCATCTCTTGCTCGAAGCCGGGAGGCGGGGCGGCCTCGGCCGGCGGCGCGGCAGGGCCGGCGACCGGATCGGTGAGGACAATGGGTGAGATCGTGCCGGCGGGGGCTGCCTGCCGCTCCGCCTCGGCCTCCTGGCGGCGGGCCGCGGCCAACCCCGCCTCGAACCCGGCCAGGTTCACCGCCACGGCCAGGCCCAGATTCTCGATCGCGCCCCGGCCCTCCGCCGGCGAGAAGGGCAAGGCTTCGCTGCCGATCAGGGCGCCGAAGAAATAGGCGTTGGCCTGCCCATTCAGCGGCGGTTGCACCTGGATCAGCCGGCGCGCGGCCTGCGTCAATGCCGCCAACACCGGCCCCGCGGGCACGCGGCCATCTCCGGCCACCACTTTCTCGGCCACGCTGTACACCCGCTCGCTGCTGGTGATGACGGTGGTTGCCGCGTTCACGTAGCCCTCTTGCAGGGCGCGGCCCGCCTCGGTTGGCTCCAGCGCCGCCACCACATCCACCTCGCCGGCGCTGGGGAAGAGGCTGAAGATGGGCCGGCCCCGCGGGTTGGGGTCGGGGAAAAGTTCGAAATAATAGGTGGTGGCGCCGGTGCGCTGGGCCACGCCGGGGATGGAGGTGGACTGCGCCGGATAGCCCGCCAGCCGCGCGGCTTCCATCAGCCAGGAGGTGAGTACGCCGCCGCCCTGGCCGCCGAGTGCAGCGAGGAGGAGTGAGAGGGGACGATCCATAGCAGTAATCAGTAATCAGTAATCAGTGGTCAGTGGTCAGTATTCAGTAATCAGTGGTCAGTATTCAGTATTCAGTATTCAGTATTCAGTGGTCAGTATTCAGTGGTCAGTATTCAGTATTCAGTAATCAGTGGTCAGTGGAAAATAATCAATGTATCGCAATTAATGTTTTGTGATCGAAAAATCAGTATTTTTAGATAATATTTTCGTAACAATTCGCCTAATGTGTCATTGCGAGCGCAGCGAAGCAATCTCCAAGGTGGCTCGTCAATTTTTGGGGGTTAAAGCAACGTTGGGGATTGCTTCGGGGCTATCGCCCCTCGCAATGACAGAATAAGGTGAATTGTTATATATTTTCATTATTTTTAGTTTAGTGGCGAGAAAGGGTATCGTCACTGAAAACTGACCACTGAAAACTGAAAACTGACCACTGAATACTGACCACTGAATACTGAACACTGAACACTGAACACTGAATACTGAATACTTCCTCAACCAAGCTCTCCCTCGACAAAGTAGGTGGCTCTTTCTTCGCGCAGGGCCTGGTCGGGGGAGCAGAACAGATGGGATTTTGCGATCATGCCGCCGATGATTCGTCCGACTTCTTGGCAACGGTTGATTAACAGGGTTTTTTGGGAACTGGTGAGATATTGGCAATCAAATGCCGTTTCTATCCAGTGCTGTGTTTCTTGCTGTTCGCCGTCAGCATCGGTGAGCTTTGCCAAAAAATGTCGCTCATACGATCGTTTCGCCCATGCTTCGGCGATTTGAGCGCCAATCGAGCGGGAGGAACGGCGGATTTGACTGGTCAACGAATATGTTTCTTCTTTTGGAAACGTTTGGGTTAAGCGAAAAATTTCTCGTGAAAGCTCCTGCGCCTTTCTATAGGCCTGTAAATCTCGATAACTCTCAACATACGGCAACTGACCCATAACATCCTCCTACCACTGAAAACTGACCACTGACCACTGAATACTGAATACTGAACACTGAATACTGACCACTGACCACTGACCACTGAATACTGACCACTGTCCTACGCCCCCATCCACGCCAGCAGCCGGGCGCCCAGGTTCGCGCGCAGCCGCCGCCAGGCCGAGGGGTTGCGCACCAGTTCGGCGCGATAGAAGGAGGGGCAGAGCCGGTTCGCCATCGCCACCGACCCGCAGAGGCCGCAGTCCACGCAGCTCGCATCCACGAACGCGGTGGGGCCATCCTTCAGGGGGTCATCGCCCTGGCGCAGGGTCAGCGAGGGGCAGCCGCTCAGCCGCATGCAGGCGTGGTCGCCGGTGCACACCTCCTCGTCCACGCCAAAACGGGCCTGCGGCGTGGCCCTGCCTGCTCTTTCGTTCGCGGCCCGCGCCGCCCGTTCGCGGCGCTGCCGGGCCAACATGCACTCCTGATCGCTGATCACCACGCGCAGGTAGGGGCCGCGGGCATCCAGGGCCTCTTCCAGCACGGCGCGGGCCGCGGCCACGTCATAGGCATTCACCCGCTTGATCCAGCGCACCCCCATCCCCCGCAGCGTCTCCTCGATCGAGACCTGCACCGGCGTCCCCCAGGGCGTGGAGCCGGTGGAGGGGATATGTTGCTGGCCGGTGGCCGAGGCGTAACCATTTTCGATCAGGATCAGCACGGCGTCGTGCCCGTTCCATTGCGCGTTGGCCGCGCCCGTGATCAGACCATTGTGCCAGAAGCCGCCGTCGCCCATCACCACCACCGTCGGTTGGCCCAGGGCCGGGCCGACCGCGCCGCCGCTGGCCAGGCTGAGGCCATAGCCCAGCACGGTGCTGCCCATGTCGAAGGGGGGCAGCGTGGCGAAGGTGTTACAGCCGATGTCCATGGCGATGTGCAGCGGCCCCCGCTCCTGCTGGATCAGCTTCAGGGCCGCAAACAGGGGGCGCTCCGGGCAGCCGGTGCAGAAACCGGGCGGGCGCGGGGGCATGGGCCGGGACACAAGCCCGCTCCCGCGCGTCACCTTCTCCTGGATAATGGCCTGCCGCTGCTGCGCTTGGTGGTCGCCCATCTCGCCCAGCCAGGCGGCCAGCCCCGCCCGCACCACGTCGGCGGTGTATTCGCCGGCCATGGGCAGCACGCCGCAAGCGGGCGGCGCGTCCTTGCCCCACACCCGGCCCCGCCATCCCGCCCGCTGGGCAATGGCGGCCACCTCCTGCTCGATGAAGGGTGGGTTGCCCTCCTCCACGACCAGCACATGCTCCTTGTCGGCCAGAAAAGCCTCGATCTGCTCCGGGATCAGTGGGTGGATGACATTCAGCGCCAGCAGGGGGATGTCGGTGGCCCCGAAGGCGTCGGCTCGCCCCAGCAGCCGCAGCCCGCGCAGAACGGTGTTGTACTGCCCGCCCTGCATGATGACGCCGAAGCGGCCGCCCTCGCCGGGGAAATGCTCGTTCATCTCCTGTTCGAGGATGAAACGCCGGGCCGCGGGCAGCCGTTGATCGAACTTCTCGCGCTCGTGCGCGTAGGTGGAGGGGGGCAGGACGATGCGCCCGTAATCGCGCCGCGGCTGCGGGAAGGGATGGCGGGCGCTGTAGGGCGGCGTGCGGTTATCTTTGCACACGAAGGAGCCGGTCATGTGGATGGCGCGGATGCGCAGCGACAGGATCACCGGCAGATGGCAGGCCTCCGAGAGATCGAAAGCCTGCTCGGTCAGCGCCACCAGCTTGGGCATGTCATAGCGGGGGTCGATCAGGGGGATGGAGGATTTCAGCGCCAGCGCGTGCGTGCGCTCTTGCAGCACGCTGGCCCCGGCCCCGTAATCCTCGCCCACCAGGATCACCGCCCCGCCGGTCACGCCGGCTGAGGCCAGATTGGAGAGCGCGTCCGAAGCCACATTGGTGCCCACCACCGATTTCCAGGTCACGGCCCCGCGCAGGGGATAGTGGATCGAGGCGGCCAGCAACGCCGCCGCCCCCGCCTCGTTGGCCGAGGACTCGAACTGCACCCCCATCGGCTCCAGCACCTCCTGGCGGGCGTCGGCCAGCACATCCATCAGATGCGAGATCGGCGCGCCGGGATAGCCGCCGACGTAGGCCACGCCGGCTTGCAGCAGGGCCTTGGTCAGGGCCAGGATCACCTCGCCATGGAACACCTCGCCCTGGCCGAGCGTGAGCTTATGCACGTCCTCGGCGAAGGAGCGTTCCATACCTTTGGCGCCTTTGGTGGGAAGGGGGGAGGTCATGGTGGGGTGGGTGGGTGGGTCGGTCTACTAAGTGAGTTGCACGACCGCCTGCAGCGACTCGCTATTGAGCTGAATTGCTAGGCGGTCGTGCAACTCACTTGCAGGTCGGTCTTCTACTAAGTGAGTTGCACGACCGCCTGCAGCGACTCGCTATTGAGCTGAATTGCTAGGCGGTCGTGCAACTCACTTGCAGGTCGGTCTACTAAGTGAGTTGCACGACCGCCTGCAGCGACTCGTTATCGAGTTGAATCGCTAGGCGGTCGTGCAACTCACTTGTTGCAAGATCTACCACCCCGGCTTCACGGGGCCGCCGGCCCGGCCGGGGACGCGAGCGGGGGGGTGGGTCAGGGCGAAGCCCTGGTTGAAGGCAGCGCGGGCCACCAGGTGGAACTTGAAATACCAGCCGCCCGCCGCCGCCAACAGCCCGGCCAGGGCCGCCAGCAGGGCCGCGGCCGCGGGCAGCGCCAGCGCGGCCAACAGCAAGACCAGGGGCGCGATGTGACCGACGAGGATGAACAGGCGGCGGGTCGCGGTCAGAACCTCCACACTGCGCACCGGGGCCGCGCCGGCAGCGCTGATCTTCTGGAAATAGCGGTTCCAGGACAGCCAGCGCGCCGCGATCAGCAGCAGCAGCGCCGCCGTCGTCCAGGTCGCGGCGCCGCCGAAGACCACAGCCGCCAGCGCGAAGAAGCCCCCGCCCTCGACCAGCCCGGTCAAAAAGAGCAGGGGCACAACCGCTGGCTCGCGCCAGACCGGGATGCCGAGCGAAGTCTTGAACATCTGCGCCTGCGAGAAGAGATAGCCCAGGCCGAAGATCGCCGCAACTAGGGCCAGGGGCGCCGATGCCAACAGGATGCCCGCCAGCGCCAGCAGCCCCATCGCGCCCGAAAAGAACGCCTCGCGCGACATCCACGAGGTGCGGGGATTCAGGAAGACATACAGCGCCCGCCACCGGCGGCCCAGCTTGATCCAGACGAAGAACAAGCCCAGGCCGACGAAAACCAGGGCCAGCAATCCCCCGCGCCACAGCCAGGCGGGGTCGGCCAGGCTGCTGAGGGCGGTGAACAGCAACAGCCCCGCGCCCGCGCCCCCGCAGATGAACTGCATCGCCGCGCGCCAGTCCCAGGGTGATTGATGGGTGGGACCAGGGTTCATTTCGCCTCTCCTTTGCCGGCGGCCCGATCCCAGAGGTAATAGAACCCCGGATCCGCGCCCAACTCGGCATGCATTTGGAAGGATTCGTTCTCACGCAGCAGCGCCGACACATTGCTCTCCGGGTCTTCGATGTCGCCGAAGTGCAGGGCAAAGGCGATGCAGGAATTGACGCAGGCAGGCGTCGCCTCCGGATCGACGCCCGGTTTCAGGCCGGCGGCGATGCCGGCGTCGATGCGGTCGATGCAGAAGGTGCACTTGGTGGCCACGCCATCCCGCCGGGCGTCGCGCAGCGCGATCTCGTTGTCGATCGGCGTGCCGTAGGCGTAGGAGGGCTTGTAGTATTTGAAGCGCGCCTGGTAGGGGCAGGCAACGATGCAATAACCGCAGCCGATGCACAGATCGTAGTCGATCGTCACCAACCCATCCGCCCGCTGCCGCGTGGCCGTGGTGGGGCAGACGAACATGCAGGGCGGGTGGGAGCAGTGCTGGCAGCCGACCGGGATGAAGGTGCGCAACACGTCGGGGTACTCGCCCGATTCGAGATCGAGCACCGAGCGCCACTGCACGCCGGGCGGGGTGCCGTTCATCTGCCGGCAGGCCGCGGTGCAGGTCTGGCAGCCCACACAGCGGCGCAAGTCTGCGATCATGACGTAGCGGGTCATCGCCCACCTCCTAGCTTCTTGATGGCCACAGGCACGACATCCGCGCCTGAGCCGGTGGCGTCGGTCAGCTCCAGCAGCATGGGGGCGATGGTGTTGATGCTGGGCATCTCGAAATCCTTGGCAAAGGGCGTCACCCAATGGTCGAACTGCCCCATCATCAGCAGGGTGTCGGGGCGGATGCCCTGGCGCAGCACCGCGTGGCCGCGCGTGGCCCGCACAGCCGAGCGCACTTCGATCAGGTCGCCATCCTCGATGCCCATTTCCTTCGCCTTGCCGGTATTGATGACCACGCCGTTGTGCCCTTTGATGTTGTCGGCCACTTCTTTCATGATCTGGATGCCCACGTTGCTGCCCCATGAGTATTGCATGCTGCGGGCCGTCACCAGCCAGAAGGGGTAGGAGGCGGCGTCGTTTCCATAGTGCCTGGCAATGCCCTGCCGGATCATCTCCGGGAAGTTGTGCCAGGTGGGCAGGGGGTCGTATTCCGTCAACTGCGTGTCCCACCAATCGATGCCCCGTTCGTGCAGGCGGTTGCCCAATTCCTTGCCCTTGCGATACAGGCGCTCCTGGTAGGGTAGTTCATAGCGCAGGCCCATGTCCTCCAGGGTGGGGAAGAGGTACCATTTCAGGCGGGAATAGGGCCGGACTTTGAAGCCATGTTCCTTGTACCACTCCAGCCCATCGGTTTCGGCGCCGTCGCTCACTTCGGCGCTGGCCCCGCGGCAGACCGCATCCCAGATCTCCTCCACCGAGTGGGTTTTGGAAGGATCGAGGCTGAAATCATAGGTGTCGCCCTTGAGCGCTGGCCCGGCCGCGCCGCGGTTGATCGCTTTGTTGTAGCTTTCCAGCAGGCCGCAGCGCCGCGCCAGTTCGGTGGAGATCCAGGTGAAATCGCGGGTGTCGCCCTGCTTCTCCACGGCCGGCTGGCGGAGCGCAAATCCCTGGTAATCCCAGAACTGCTCCATGTATTTCGTGCCCCCGATCCGCATGAGCTGGAGGCTTTCCAGGTCGGTGGCTTCGGGCAGGATCACGTCCGCCATCCAGTTGGTTTCGTCCATGGTGTAGGCAAAGGCCACGACGAAGGGGAAGGTCGCCATGGTCTTGCTCACATTGGGCGTATCCCAGAAGGAGATGGCGGGGTTGGTGCGGTACACGAACCAGATATCGGGCACGGTGGGATCGGGCCAGTTGGCGAATTTTTCGCGTTGCTGCATCCAGGCCAGGTGCGTCGGCCCCAGGGCCTGGCTCCAGGGCGAGTCGGCAGCCAGGGGCACCAGGGTGCTGTGGGCGTGGCGGACGCTTGGTCTCGCCATCCAGTTCACCCGGTCGGTGGGGTTCCAGGGGTATTCCATGAACCCATCCGGGTTGGGCGCCACGCTGCCCTGGCGGTCGCGAGCCGGGCGGTTGAGACGCACCGCCGTGCCGATCAGCCCGCCGGGCACATCCAGGCCCCCGACCAGGCAGGCCATGAGGGTGCGGCCCCAGGCGCAATCGTAGCCGCCCCAGCCGTTGCTCACCGTTTTGCCCAGGACGACGGCCACCGGGCGGAAGGGCAGGACGCGGCCTTCGATTTCGATCGTTTTTCCGATCTCGGCGTGTTCCAAGAACTCTTTGGCGATGCGGCGGATGGTCTCTGCCGGGGCGTCGCAGATGGCGGCGGCCCATTCTGGGGTGTGGGGGGCCTCGAATTCGAGCAATTTCTGGAAGGCCGTGGGGCAGGCGACGGCTTCGTGGAGCCACATTTCATCGTCCGCGCCGATCTCGATGCCGCTGACGGTGAAGGACCCTTCCAGCGCCGGATCGGCGCCGGGCGTGTCCCAGGGCACGGCGCGGCCCTGGTTGGTGTCCCAGAGCAGGGGTTTGTGGGTCTCTGGGTCGCGCAGGTAGAAGCCGTTGGGCGCCACCAGGTAGGGGGAGCTGGTCATCTGCTTGATAAAGGGCACATCCAGCGCCTCACGCGGGGTTTCAAAAAGCAGGACGTGGATCATGCCGTGGAGGAAGGCGGCGTCCGTTTTGGGTTTGATCGGCACCCATTCTGCCGAACTCCCGCCCGTGACCGAGAGGTGCGGCTCGATCTGCACCCGCTTCATCCCGCGCACCCGCGCCTCGGCATGCCGCCACACCCCGCACACGCCCCCAGAGGCTTCGAGATTGGCGCCGAAAGAGATGACGTAGTTCGTGAGCGGGGTGTCGGAGCAGACGGTGAAGGCCCGGTGCCAGAGTTCGCCGTAGAGATGTTCGGAGTGATAGCACTTGACGCCCTGACCGCTGCCGAAGCTCATGTCGATCGGCCCGCGCCAGGCGGAGAGGAAGGCGGAGAAGGTGCCCATGTAGTGCGGCGCGATGCCGGCGCCGCCCAGGCTGACCGCCACACGCGGGTAGCCCGATTCATCCACCAGGCCCTTGCCCCGGATCTCCTTGAGCTTGTCCGCCACCATGTCCAGGGCCTCGTCCCAGGAGATGGGCGTGAAGCCGGGGTCTTCGTCGCGGCCTTTCTTGGGGTTGGTGCGCTTCATCGGGGTCAGGATGCGGTGGGGGTTGTAGATTTTCTGCACCAGGCCATAGGCCTTGACGCAGACCGTGCCCCCGCCGGGGTGGACATTGGCGGCGCTGAAATTCGGCTCGACCATGGTGGCCACGCCATCCTTCACCCGCACCGTCAGCAGGTCAGGCCCGGCCACGCATTGGTAGCAATAGGTGGGGATTGATTGTGCTTGTGAGGTCATTTTGTTCATATGTTGGGTGGTTGGTTAGTTGGTTAGTTGGTTAGTTGGTTAGTTGGTTAGTTGGTTAGTTGGTAAATTGGTAAATTGGTAAATTGGTGCGCATACGCATCACGCACCACGCACCACGCACCACGCACCACGCACCACGCACCACGCACCACGCACCACGCACCACGCATTAATTTATCTTTTTCTTCAGACGCGCCAATGTTTTGTTGACATCGACGATGAAGCGGGCGTGGGCGGCGCGGGCGACCGGCTCCACCGGGTCGTGGGCGCTGATCTCGAAGTGAGCGCGGCGGCCATCCAGCGCCGCCAGTGTGGCCGTGATCTCCACCCACATGCCCAAGGGCGTGGCCGCGGTGTGGTCGAGTTCGACGCGGATGCCGACCGAGTCCTCGCCGGCGTCCAGGTGGGGGAGGAGGAGGTTGCGGCAGGTGTTTTCGATATCGCGCACCAGTTCGGGCGTGGCATACACACGGCCTTCCTCGCCCATGAAGCCGATCACACGGCGTTCATCGATTTCATAGCGCACGGTAGCCGTCAGGCCGGGGAGAAGGGTGTCTTTCATAAACAAAAACTCCTTTTTGATAAGTGATGCGTGATGCGTGATGCTTGGGGCATAAAACGTAAAACGTAAAACGTAAAATGTAAAACGTTAACTATAGCGATACCTTCACCAATCTACCAATCTACCAACCAACTAACCAACCAACCAACCAACCAACCTACCAACCAACCAACCAACCTACCTCCCCTGCTTCCCCAAATACGCCTGTTGAATGGCGGGGTCGGCGGCGAGGTCGGCGGCGGGGCCTGCCATGACGATGCGGCCGGTTTCGAGAACGTAACCGCGGTCCGCAACGCGCAGCGCGGCGCGGGCGTTCTGCTCGACCAGCAGGATGATGGTGTCGATCTCGCGCAGGCAGTTGATGATCTCGAAAATATCGCGCACGATCAGCGGCGCCAGGCCCAACGAAGGCTCATCGAGCAACAGCACCTTGGGCCGCCCCATCAGGCTGCGGCCAATGGCCAGCATCTGCTGCTCGCCGCCCGAAAGCGTGCCCGCCAACTGCTTCTCCCGCTGCTTGAGGATGGGAAACATGGCGTAGATGGTCTCGATATCCAGATGCAGGGTCTTGCGATCCTTGATCGGCGGCTCGCCCCGCCCGCGCATGCGCGTGTACGCGCCCAGGGTCAGGTTATCGCGCACACTCAGCGTGGCGAAGACTTGCCGCCGCTCCGGCACCTGACAGACGCCCAGGTTGACGATCTTCTCCGGGCTGAACCGGGTGATCTCGACGCCGTTGAGCAGGATCTGGCCGCTGCGGGCCGGCGTCATGCCCGAGATGGTGTTCAGCAGCGTGGTCTTGCCCGCGCCGTTGGCGCCGATCAGCGAGACGATCTCGCCCGGGTGGGCGGCCATCGAAACCCCGCGCAGGGCCTCGACATGGCCATACGAGGTGGAAACGTTCTTGATTTCAAGCATCAGCAGCCTCCCGCCGCGGCGGCGCGGCCCAATCATCGCCGAGATAGGCCGCGATCACATCGGGATTGGCCTGCACCTGCGCCGGCGAGCCTTCGGCGATCTTGCTGCCGTAGTGCAACACCACCACATGGTCGGCGATGGCCATCACCAGGTTCATGTCATGCTCGACCAGCAACACCGAGATGCCCTGGTCGCGGATACGCAGGATCAGGCGGTCGAGTTCTTCAGTCTCGGTGCGATTCAGCCCAGCCGCAGGTTCATCCAGCAGCAGCAACTGCGGCTGCACCGCCAGGCCGCGGGCGATCTCCACCAGCCGCTGCTGGCCAAAGGGCAGGGATCCGGCGGGGTCGTGGGCCCGTTCGGCCAGCCCAGTCTGTTCCAGATAGGACATGGCCTGGCCGCGCATTCGCTTCTCCTCGGCCCCGGCTTTGGGCAGGCGCAGGGCCGCGGCCAGGAACCCGGCCGTGCCTTGCAGATGGCAGCCCGCCATCACATTCTCCAGCACCGTCATCTCGCCAAAGATCTGTAAGTTTTGGAAGGTGCGCGCCAGGCCCTGCTGCGCGATCTGGCTGGGGCGCGAGCCGGAAATGCGCCGGTCTCTGAAGATCACCTCCCCCTGATCCGGCCCGTGTGTGCCGGAGATGAGGTTGAAGGTGGTGGTCTTGCCCGCGCCATTTGGGCCGATCAGGGCCAGGATCTGCCCTTCCTGGACAGCGAAGCTGACGTCGTTGACGGCCATCACGCCGCCAAAACGCTTGAACAGGCGGCTGGCGCGCAGGAGAGGAGTGTCGCTCATGCCGTGTGCCTCCGGTCGATCACCCGCACAGCTTTGCCCGGAGGGCGTTCGATGCTGCCCACCGGCGTCAGCTCGATCCGCGCCCGCAGCCCCAGTTGATCGTAGAGTTTGTCGCTCAGCCGGCTTGCCAGCGCCCGGCTGGATGCAGTCTCCGCCGCCAGCGGCGATTCCACCAAAATGTGCACTTCATCCTTGCCCCCCACCCGCTGCAAATGGATTTGATAATCGTTAGCCACCTGTTCGTGCTCCATCAAAATCGTTTCCACCTGTTTGGGGTAAAAATTGATGCCTTTGATCTTGAGCATGTCATCGCTGCGGCAGGCGATGCGGTCCACCCGCAGCCCGGTGCGCCCGCAGGCGCAGGCCTCACGGCTGAGGATGCGGGTGATGTCCCGCGTGCGGAAGCGGATCAGGGGCAGGGCCTCGCGCGTCAGAGTGGTGACGACCATCTCGCCCCACTCGCCATCCGCCACCGGTTGCTCGCTCTCCGGGTCGATGATCTCGACCAGATAATGGTCTTCCCAGACGTGGATGCCGCTGTGCGCGGGGCAGTCGATGCCCATGCCCACGCCGCCGGTCTCGGTCATGCCGATGATGTCGAAGGTCTCGATCCCCATCGTCATTTCCACCCGGCGGCGGAGTTCATCGCTCCACACCTCGGCCCCGAAGATGCCCACACGCAGCCGCGTTTGGGTGTGGAAATCGAAGCCTTCTTCTGCCGCGACTTCGATCAATCGCAGGGGATAGCTGGCCACCGCGGCCAGGGCCGTGACATTCAGATCCCGCAGAAATTGTAATTGCAAGCCGGTGCGGCCCGCGCCGATGGGGATGATCATCGTCTCCAGGGTGCTGGCCCCGTAATGAAAGCCGAAGCCGCCGTTGAAGAGGCCAAAAGAGGGCGTGATCTGGATCACGTCCTCCCGCCCCACCCCCGCCGCGGCCAGGCAGCGGGCCGAGATCTCGCCCCACTGCCGCACGTCGTTGGCCGTGTGTGGGCAGATGATCGGCGTGCCGGTGGTGCCCGAACTCATCTGCATGCGCACCATCTCGGTTTGCGGCACGCAGGCGAGCTGGAAGGGATAGGCATGGCGCAAGTCATTTTTGGTGATGAAGGGCAGATGGCGGATCTGCTCCAGGCTCTGCACGGTGGGGAGGGAGGCGAAGCGGCCGGCATAGGCCGGGTTGCCGGCGGCGATGTGGGCCAGCGTGTGGCGCAATCGCTCCAGTTGCAAAGCCTCCAGGTCGGGGCGGGGCAGGGTTTCCAGGTCGGGTTGGTACATGGCGGGCATGGTCAACCTCCTGCCGGTTGAGCGCGTTCCGGCTTGCGCCGGGCGATGCGGGCGCGCAGGGCCTTGCCCGCGCCGGTGACCAGACCCTCCGGCATGAAGATCATGATCAGCATCAGGATCAAGCCGAAGGCGATGATCTCCTGTTCGCCTGACGCGCCCGGCACCAGGGATTTGATGGCAGTGCGCAGCCACTGCTCGATCACCAGAATGGCTGCGGCCCCAAAGGTGGCGCCCCAGATGCTGGAAAGCCCACCCACCACCGCCATCAACACAATCTTGATGGAGGCGTTGATGGTGAAGGAGGAGGGGCTGATGAATCCCAAAAAGGAGGCATAGAGCCCCCCGGCCAGGGCGCTGTAGGCTGCGCTGAGCGCAAACACTTGCAATTTGAAGCGGCCGGTGTCGATGCCCAGCGTTTCTGCCGCGATCTCGCTGCTGTGCAAGGCCCGCATCGCCCGCCCCACCCGCGAGTTGACAATGTTCAGGGAGAGGGCGATGGTGATCAGAGCGAAGAACCAGATCAGGTAATAATAGTGGGTGTCGGTGCTCAAGGTCATGCCGCCGATGCTGAGATCGGGCACGCCCCGGAATCCGGAGGGGCCGCCGGTCCAATCCACCTGCTGCGTCAGGATCAGATACAAGATGATGTTCATGCCCAGGGTGGCCATGGCCAAATAGTGCCCGTGCAGCCGGAAGATCAGCATGCCCAGCAGATAGGCCACGCCGCCGGCCAGGATCATGCCCGCCAGCAGCGACAGCCAGGGCGAGAGACCGAGACGGGTGGAGAAGATGGCCATGCTGTAGGCGCCGATGCCGAAGAAAGTGGCCTGACCCAGGGAGATCTGGCCGGCATAGCCCATCAGCAGTGAGAGGCCGATGGTGAGCATGGTGAACAGAGCGATGATGGTCAGCACTGTGATGATGTAGTTGTTATCGATGAATACCGGCGCCGCGGCCAGGCCCAGAGCCATGATCAGGAAGGCGATCAGGTTCGGCGACCCTAGCCGGGCAATGAGCAAGCGTTTCATAAGCCTGCACGCTCCCCGGCGCTGCCCCGGCGGCGCAGGAAGCCGCCCAGCCGCACCGCCAATACGATGAAGAGGACGATGAAGGAGATGGCATCCTTGTAGCCAGAGGAAAGATAGCCGGCGCCGAAGGATTCCAGCACCCCCAGCGAGATGCCCCCCAGCACCGCGCCGGCGGGGTTGGATAGCCCCCCCACGATGGCGGCGACAAAGCCCTTGAGCGAGAGGGTCAGCCCCCGGTCATAGGTCATGAAGGTGGAGGGCACGATCACAATGCCGGCAATGGCCGTGACCGCAGAACTGATGCCAAAGGCCAGCAGCGCCATCCGTTGAGGGCTGATGCCCATCAACTGCGCTGCCTTGGGGTTGTCGGCGCAGGCTTGCAGGGTCTTGCCGGTCAGCGTGCGGTTGAAGAACCAGTACAGGATCACCAGCAACACTGCCGTGACCGCGATCACCCACACGCTTTGGCGGGTGAGGATGGCGCCGAAGATTTTCAGCGGCGGGCCTGGCGTGAACACGGGCAAGCGATAGGGGTCGGTGCCCCACAGCAGCAGCGCGGCCCCACGCATCACGAAGGCGGCGCCGATGGTGATGATGATCATGCTCAGGATCGAGGCTCGCCGCGCCGGCTGGATGGCCAGCCGATAGAGCAAGATCCCCACCAGGGTGGTGATGACCACACCGACCAGGGCGGCTGCTGGCAGCGGCCACTCCAGCGCCACCTGCCAATTCCCGCTCAACAGGCGGCTTTTCTGAAAGGCTGTGATGGCAATGAACGCGCCATAGACGGCAAATTCGCCCTGGGCGAAGTTGATGATGCCGGTGACGTTGTAGATTGTGACGAATCCCAACGCGATCAGCGCGTAAATACTGCCCACAGTAATGCCGGCGAGCAGGAATTGGATGATCTCGGTCTGAAGACTCATTCGTTAGTCGGTTGGGTATTGGGTATTAGGTATTCGATACTGGTATCTTGCGAGCAATATCCAATATCCAGTATCCAGTATCCAATATGCAGTGAATGACACGAGATCGCCCACCACATACTGAATACTGAATACTGAATACTGAATACTGAATACTGAACTACGGCGTGTCGGTGTAGGTTTCGGGCGCGACGTAGGCCCAACCGCCATCTTTGATCTGCACCATCACCAACGATTCTTTGCCGATGCCGTTGTGATCCTGCGCTGACAGATTGAAGATGCCGGAGATGCCCACGAAGTTCTGGATGCTTTCCAGGTAATCGCGGATGCCGGCGGGGTCCGGCCCAACGACTTGCAGGGCCGAGAAGGCCATTTGCATGGCATCCCAGGCGTGGCCGCCGAAGGTGCTGGGCTTGGATCCGCCGGTGTAGGCGGCGTAGTCCTCGATGTAGCGCAGCAGGGTGGCTTTCTGCGGGTCGGTGTCGGGCAGGCCCTCGGCCACCAGCAGCTTGCCGATGGGGAAGAGCACGCCTTCGGCCGCGGCGCCGGCCAGATCGATGAAGGCCTGGTTGCCGATGCCGTGGTTGTGCACGATCGGCATCTCCAATCCCAGGTCGCGGAACTGCACGGTCAGGGGTGCGCCCTCGCCGGGGGTGGCGTGGACGATGAGCACTTCGGCGCCGGAGCCGGCGATGCGCGTGAGTTGGGCGGTGAAGTCGGTGTCGCCCGGCTCGAAGGTGTCTTCCCAGAGGATCT
>JAANMW010000513.1_pt1 | contig 45503 bp, 49 predicted proteins | sample 7279671 | NCBI WGS metagenome assembly JAANMW01 (sample SAMN14094541, study PRJNA606508) | bioreactor metagenome | isolation source: A lab-scale SPAN reactor treating ammonium-rich wastewater day 247 | place: Ireland: Galway | collected 2017-09-19 | reverse complement strand
GTACAATCACTGAATGGATTACAGGTAATCAAAGAATTAAGAGACAGACGCGTGAAACATAGGGAATGACATTCATCGGAGAATATTGCATGGCAATGCGTCTGGCCTGGCGAAGGCAGGACGCCAAGGCCGCCTGCTGCTCTTGCCAGGAGACATAAAGGCATCCAGCCCCGGGCAATCCCTGCAACACATGGGGTTCGATCTTGTGTTGAAGTTTCACGGGTGCGCCCTCAGCCGGAATCCAATAATACCAACGGCGCGTCACATGCAGAGACGGGTCTCGCAACAACACGCGGTAGGCAATCGGGTCGAGGTGGCGAAAGTCGTAAAACAGCCAGCCGTCAAGCCCTGGCTGCTTCCGAATGGCTTGCTGAATACGGGCCACCCGCGAATCGAGATCCGATTGTGCGTGCATGGAATGCATCTTAGCGTCATTCGCCGACGGTTACCACTGGCAAGCCCTCTTGCCTTCCCACAGCACGATGATACAATGCAGGCCGATTCCATATGACCAACGCTCCACCATTCGATCCCACACAATACCGTGTGACGTTTTTCTTCGGGCCGGAACCGGTTGACGACTCGCCGGACGCTCTCCGTTGCGTCTTCAACGTCAAGAAACGCAGTTGGAAGGGGGGCTTTCAAGTGGCCGTCGACATGCGCCAAACCCACCTGGCGCGTATCCGTGGATGGATCGCTTTTCAATCGTGGCTCAACCGACTCCTGCAGATTGTCAGCCCCGATGAACGAGAGGATATCAGACAACGCGCCGATGATCTGTTCGTGCAGGCCGTCTGTACCTGTAAATTAACCCTGGCGCTGCAGGACGGACTGGAACAGGCCAACCAGACGATCTCCAGCGAGGCCTTCCAGCAAGAACTGGACGTGACCCTCCAGACACAACCGGAACAGATCCTTGATCCCATCCGACTCGAACTGGATCTGGAAAACGCTTCGCCTCCGAACACATAAGGGGCTCCAGGCAATGCGGGAAGGGGTTTGAAATCGGGGGGGAATTTGTTATAACGACCCACAGAGGTACAGACGCACTCCGAACTCATCGGTCACCATTTTTTCACGAACATCCGATTTTTTGCACGAAGGAGGCATCAACGTGAACGTCTCTGTCAACATGTCTCATCCAAGACGCCGCAGCCTCTGGTCACATGCCTGCATCCTGTCCCTCATCATGCTGTGCTCGGTAAGCCTGCTCCTGACTCCGGTGTTGGCGCAGGAATCCAACGTCCCCGTTTCGACATCCGATTCCACTGCCTCCGGCGTCGGCATGCAAGTAGGCTCCTTCCTCGCCTCCCTGATCTACTCTCCACTCAAGCTGGCCTTTGCCATCGGCGGCGGCGTCGTGGGCGGGTTGGCCTACGGATTTTCCGGCGGCAGCACGCAGACGGCGAAGAACATCTGGATCCCCAGCATGTACGGCACCTATATCATCACCCCCGATCACTTGAGAGGCGACAAGCCCATCCGATTCCTTGGTGTCCCTTCCGAGTCCGACCGGGAGACCACCGAATCCTCTTCTCAGGAGCCGGCACCCCTCCCATTGGAGCCGATCCGGTAATATGAAACCGGTCATCGGAGTCACACCTGACTTCAATGCCGGGGATCGCAAAGAATGGGGCGGGAAAGAACCGACCTACTTTCTCCGTGCGCGGTATATTCGCGCCATTGAAGAGCTCGGTGGCATCCCGGTCATCCTCCCCCTCGTGGCGAGCCGCCCGGCACGCCACCGCCTGCTGGAGGGGCTTGATGGCCTGCTGTTGACGGGGAGCGGCCCGGATTTGGACCCAACTTTATACGGCGAGCGGCAACGCTACAAATTCGCAACCGTCGCGAACCGCCGCGCGCACTTTGAACTGGATCTGGTGCACTCAGCGCTACAGACCGACATCCCGACCCTGGCCATCTGCGGGGGCATGCAAACCATGAATGTGGCCTGCGGAGGAACTCTCTATCAGGATATTCCCTCCCAGGTGGAGGGAGCCTTACCCCACCGCCAAACCACGCCGGCTGTGCGCCTCTCCCACAGCATCTCCATCGTGCCAGGTAGCCTACTGGACCGGATTGTTCGGCAACCGCGCATGCGGGTTAACAGTTCTCACCACCAATCGGTGAAAACCGTCGGACAGACATTGATGGCCAGCGCCACCGCCCCAGACGGCATTGTGGAAGCCATCGAACAACCTGCACATCGGTTTTTCTTGGGGCTGCAATGGCACCCCGAATTCCTGTTTGAGCGGCACCTCCTGCACCGGCGGCTGTTTCAAGCCTTTCTTCGGTCGGCGGCCCGCCGCCCCTAGCTCCATGGAACGCCTGCTACACTTGAACCGACATGCGGCTGCGCCCCTCATCCGGACATATCCATCGATCTGAGCCTGAGGCCTGAGAAAAAGGACCCTTCCGTGGCCAACCCCCTCCTGCGCACTAAATCCATTGAACGAATCCTCGCCGACTCCGATGCTCCGGAGCATCGTTTGAAACGGACATTGACCGCGTGGGACCTGACAGGTCTGGGCATCGGAGCGATCATCGGCACAGGTATCTTCGTGCTGATCGGGACCGCCATCGTCGGCGACGCACATCGTCCCGGCGCCGGGCCGGGGATCGTCCTATCCTTCATTCTGTCCGGCATCACCTGCGCCTTGGCCGCGCTCTGTTATGCGGAGTTCGCTGCCATGATTCCGGTCGCCGGCAGTGCCTACACCTACTCCTATGCCACGCTGGGAGAGTTCTTGGCGTGGCTCACGGGGTGGAATCTCATTCTGGAATACGGCGTGGCTTGTGTGGCGGTCGCCATCGGATGGTCTGGCTACTTCAATAACATCCTCAAGTTGTGCGGCATCGAGCTTCCCTATTGGGCCACCCACGCGCCGGGTTCGGACGGAGGCCTTGTCAATCTCCCAGCTGCGATCATCGTCCTGCTGGTCACGGGAATCCTCATTGTAGGCGTGAAGGAAAGCGCCCGAGCGACCTGTACCATCGTTCTCGTCAAGCTGGCGGTCATCGTCTTCTTCATCACCGTCGGTATGTCCTCCGTGGACACGGCCAACTGGTCGCCCTTCATGCCGTTCGGATTCGCAGGCGTCGGTGCGGCAGCCGCGATCGTGTTCTTCGCCTATATCGGATTTGATGCCGTCTCGACCACTGCCGAAGAGGCCAAGAACCCGCAGCGAGACCTGCCGATCGGCATTTTCGCCTCCCTGGGCATCTGTACCCTGTTATACATTTCCGTCGCCGCCGTCCTCACCGGCTTAGTGCCCTATGCGAAGATCGATATTCACGCTCCGGTCGCCGAAGGACTACGGGTGGCAGGATTCCAGTGGGGCGCCGCCGTTGTCGCCACCGGGGCGGTCGCCGGTATCACCAGTGTGCTCGTCGTGATGATGATCGGTCAGATTCGGGTGTTTTTTGCGATGTCACGGGACGGTCTGCTCGGCCCCTGGCTGTCCGGCGTCCACCCAACCTTTCGAACCCCGCATCATGCCACGTACCTGACGGGCGTCGCCGTCGCCATCATGGCTGCACTGATACCGATCGGGGAGGCCGCCGATATGACTAACATCGGCACCCTCTTCGCGTTCGTCCTCGTCTGCATCGGAATCGTGGTGCTACGGTACACCAAACCCAACCACCCGCGTCCCTTCCGCATGCCTTTGATGCCGGTCGTGCCGATCCTGGGCGTACTCGCTTGCCTGGGGCTGATGTATTTCCTCCCCTGGATGACCTGGATTCGGTTCTTCGTGTGGACCGCCATCGGCGTGGCGGTTTATCTCGTGTATGGGATGCGCCACAGCAAACTCGCGGCGCTCCCTACCATGAAAGAGAAGAGCATTTCCAAGCAGGCGGAAACGGTCCAGTAAGCAGAAGAGTGAGGGACCCGATGAGGTTAGGAGGATGACTCGGCCGGTGTGACGGGGTCCGCCTTCGCTGCAACCGCAGCCGGTGATGCGGTAGGAGCAGCAGCAGGCGAAGCCGCAGGGGACGAGGCCACCGGTGCGGCGGCTGGTTTCGGCGGCGCAGCGGGCTTGGGGGGTGCCGGCTTTTCCGGCTTGATGCCGCGTTCCCAGGAAGGCCCTGAATACATGTCAGCGGCCAACCCCTTCCCCTTCCACTTTTCTTCGAAATCCGCCGCCGCCTTATTCGGCGTCTCACCGGCCCCCACAACTTCATTCCACGGATACACGCGTGGACCGATCTGACAACCGGTTTCCGTGCGCCGCAAATAGAGGGCAATCGGGTTTCCCCGATAGGGCCCGAGATAGATGTGCACCGACCCGACATATTCGAGCAAAGCGGCCACTCGACCTCCAAAAGGAACTGCATGATGCCATAAGAGGTCGGAAGAGGGCAAGAACGACCTCGCGACCCTTCGCCGAACCGAGCACGATGGGTTAGACGTGGGCTGGAGCCTGCTGGGTAGGACGCTTTCGGAGGAGGTAGACAGCCATGATCAGGACGATAATGACCGTGACATTCAGGCCGACATCCATCAAATACTGCTGAAATAGCTCGTGCCTGGTCTCTTTGGCGACCGCCTCCAGCTGGTGCGACAATTCCGCACTAGCCGTCAGGACCCGGCGGGTACAGGCGATGATCCCGACTGCCAAGTAGGGCTCCAATTCCAAGACCTCTGTCTGTAGAAATCGGACGACCGTCCGGAACAGTTCCAGCAGAATGATGACCAATAGCAGGTCGTTCAAGAGCTTGAGACCAGCTGGAAGCAACGCGACCTGCGTGGGCCTGGCCAAAAAGACATACCAGGCGTGAAAAAAAATCAACATACCCAGGATGAGCAGACTAAACCCTGCCGCCACATACCCGAATCGATCGAGCTGGTCCATGAGTCTAATTAGAGACTGCATGGGTGTGCGGTGGGATTTCTCGAGTTCAGACGGAGGAACCGGTTGCATCACGCATGACCTGCCGGCCCCGTGGGAAGAGGGGCTTCGTCGCGCCGCCGGCCGAATCGGAGATCGTTGACAGCCTCAGCCGTGATGGTATGGCCGCAACAGTCAACCCCCTCGAGTCCGGCGCCTCCATCCAACACTATAAGCCGTAACCCGCAGGAGTTCGGGAACTGCCGTTTCTCCTCCAGCATGGCACCGGGCATGAAGGCCCCTTTCTTCCGTCCCCTGGAGGGAAGCACGTCGGGCACGACATCCTCTTCGGTCAAGATATGGCCGCAGCAGCGGACTTGCTGAAAGCCTTCTCCGCCGCCTGCAATCTTAATTACCAGCCCGCAGGAATCAGGGAAACGTTTCCGCTCGTCGAGAATATCGCCCTTTTTAATAGCCATGATGACTTTTTTCCTTCAGAAGCCAAATCGTCGGTTTGGTAGTGAAGCAGATCCTCCATCGAAAATCCAGCGGGAGCTGTCCTCCCTTGACCAATTCATCACCGATCACACATGGGCTACTGGCGAATCGTGGTCGATCGCAGGCTGATGCGCAGCGACTGCACGAGGCTTCGGGATACGACCATAGGCGTTGCGTATCGAATCAAGGAGGACCTGATGAGTACGACACCCGACGACCAACCGGGCGTCTGAAATCGTCACGGGCTTATAGGGCAGGAGGTACCGTCCCTTCAGGACCGCAATTCGGGCAAGGGATTGCTCCAGCCGCTCCTGCGTGATCCGACCGTCCTCCACTGCCCGTTCCACGGCCTGGATGGCCGTAACGACTCGTTCTTGATCTTTACAAATCAACAACACATCGCAGCCTGCCACAAACGCCCGCACGGCTGCCTCACCGATGCCATCGTGATCGATGATGGCGTGCATCTCCAAATCGTCGGTACACACCACCCCCCCGTAACGAAATTCTTCTCGCAGCAAGCCTTGGATCACGGTCGAGGACAAGGTAGCCGGGGATTCCGGGTCGAGTGACCGATACAAGACATGGGCGGTCATGAGGCTGGCCACCCCTTGTCGAATCGCTTGCAGAAACGGAGGAAACTCGATCTCTCGCAGCCGGTGGAGTCCTGCATCCACGACCGGGAGTTCCTTATGTGAATCCACGGCGGTGTCTCCATGGCCGGGAAAATGCTTGCCGCAGGCAATCACCCTGTTGTCTTGCAACCCGCCGATGGTGGCCAGCCCCATTTCTCCCACCACGCTAGGCCGCGAACCGAACGCCCGATCGCCAATCACCGGATTGTCAGGGTTGGAGTTCACGTCGAGTACCGGCGCCATGTTCATATTGATGCCCACCGCACGCAGTTCTTTGGCAATGGTGGCCGCCGCCGAATAGGCCAGCTCAGAAGAATTACAGCACCCTAGCTGCTCGGAGGGTGGGAAAATCGTAAACTCCGCCGGCAGGCGAGACACCCGCCCACCTTCCTGATCAATTGCGATCAGCAGGGGTGAGGCAGGCGAGAGTTTCTGCAGACCGTTGGTCAGATCGACGATCTGCCCGACCGACTCAAGATTCCGCTTGAACAGAATGACCCCGCCAGGGCGAACGGCTTTGAGAAAGGATGCCAGCTCCGTAGACAGGTTGGTCCCGATAAACCCCACCATGAACAGCTGACCGATCCGTTCGCGCAATGTCATGACATCCCTCTCCGGCACCGCTGAGCAACTGCTCGACCAGCGGCACTCCCGCTCAGGCAACGCATGTTCATCTGATCACGAGGCCGGCAGGGTGCGATTGATCAAGAACTGAATCAGCAAGCGGGTCCCGATCCCCGTGGGTCCCTTCGGGATATAGGCTCGCTCACGCTCGCTCCAGTCGGTGCTGGCGATATCCAGATGGATCCAGGGATAGTCGCCGACAAATTTGCTCAGGAACAGGGCCGCCGTAATCATGCCTCCCCCCCGGCCACCAATGTTCCGCATGTCCGCCACGTCGCTGCGCAGCTGCTCGAAATAGTCTTCCCACAAGGGCATCTCCCACACCCGCTCACCGGCGTAAAGACCGGCTTGGCGAATATCGTCCTTGACCTGATCGTGCGTCCCGAACATCCCGATGGCAAATTGACCCAAGGCCACCACGCACGCTCCTGTGAGTGTGGCGATATCGATCAACACCGCCGGCTTGTACCGGGTGGCGTACGCCAGCGCATCGGAGAGAATCAAGCGACCCTCGGCGTCGGTATTCTGCACCTCCACTGTCTTCCCCGACAGTGTCGTGACAATGTCGCCCGGTTTCATGGCGCGGCCGCCCGGCATGTTTTCCGCTACCGGCAAGATACTGACAAGATGGACCGGCAGCTTCAGTCGCGCGGCGGCCCGCATCGTCGCCATGACTTCGGCGCCTCCGGTCATGTCGGCCTTCATGTGCTCCATGTTTTCGGCCGGCTTGAGCGAAATCCCGCCCGTATCGAAAGTAATCGTTTTGCCCACCAAGACTACGGGCTGCTCGCCCCGTTTGGCCTTCGGATTCTTATATTCGAGAATGATGAACTTCGGCGGTTCATGGCTGCCTCGCGCCACGCCGAGCAGGGCTCCCATGCCCAACCGTTCCATATCGCGTTGTTCCAGCACCTTCAGCGTCACACCTGGTTCTTTTGCCACCACCTTCGCCTCATGGACGATTCGGGTGGGCGTCATGACGTTGGAAGGATGGTTGCAGAGGTCGCGCACCAACACAGTGGCTTCCGCTGCGGCGACTCCGCGCCGAACCCCCTCGGTGACCATCGCCAGCCGAGCCTGCTGCGCGGTGTAGATCGTTACGCGTTCGACGGCGACCGACTTGGGCCCGTTATCGCTGCGATATTCCGTAAACTGATAGTTGCCGAGAATGGCTCCCTCCACCATGGCTTGCGCCACCTGAAGGGGAGAGCAATGGTTCGGCAGCACCTCGGGCATGGCGACCGCAAAGGCGCGCACTTTGGCTTGTCGCACACGTTTCACTGCGGCCCCCAAGGCTTGGCGGAACGAGTCGAGCCGCAGATCTTTTTCCTTTCCGAGGCCGACCAGTACGACACGAGTCGCTTTGGCTCTGCCCTGCCCATGAACGAGCAGGGTTTCGCCCAACTTACCGTCGAACTCCGCACTTCGAACCAATGTGGAGAGATGCCCCTCTAACTGCCGATCGACTCCGGCAGCCTCCGGCGCGAGCGCGCGCGCTCCCTCGCACTGAAGCAGGACGAGCGCCTCGAGTGTTTCCTGTTCCACGTGCCCGGTCCGACCATCAACCTTGATCGTCTTCATCAATCCTCCGCATGACGTGCATCTTAAGACTTCCCTCTCGGCCCGATCTCTCGCGCAAGCGATGGACCATCGACCTCGCCTGGTTATACCCCACGCATGTCCGGTGCCCAAATGTATTTGTGCATTTGCAGTTGGAACCGCACCCGCAGCCGATCCCCCAACACCCATTCCGCCAGGCTGCGAGGTTCGAGTTCGCCGAACACCGGACTGAACAAGACGGGACAGGTGGCGGATAGATCCCGCTGACGCACCATCTCACGCGCCCATTCGTAGTCGGCTCGATCCCTGATCACGAACTTCACCTCATCTTGAGACGAGAGCCTGTCGAGGTTAGGCCAATGCATTCGGTCACTCATTCCGCTGCCTGGGCACTTGACGTCGAGGATCACGCGGACCCGCCGATCGACTACGGCCGTGTTGATCGCCCCGCTGGTTTCCAGCAGCACCTCGAATCTCTCATCGCAGAGTCGGGCCAGCAGTAGAGGCGCATCAGGCTGACTGAGCGGCTCCCCCCCGGTGAGTTCAACGAGGTCACACCCGAAGGTCCGAGTCTGAGCCACAATGTCCTCAATGCTCATCTCACGGCCTCCATAAAAGGCATAGGCCGTATCGCACCAGGTGCAGCGCAAAGGACAGCCCGTCAAGCGGATGAACACACAGGGATGCCCCGCATGGGTCGATTCTCCCTGGATACTGTGGAAAATTTCAGTAACGCGCATACCGGACTGTCATCCGAGATGTTGTAACGTCCCGGAGCAATGGGGGACTACCTCCACCGCTGCACCGGCCAGCCATGGCGCCGCGCAATAGACGCCATGCCGCGAATCGGATTCACCACCAGTGGATGCCCGACCATTTGCAAGAGCTCGACATCCCCTGGGCTATCGCCATAGGCAAAGGACCTTGCCAAATCCAGGCGACACTCGCGCGTCAAGCGGGCAATCAGCTCGCGTTTTCCCGGACCGTATGGCAGCGGCGCGCGCACGTGCCCGGTAAACCGCTCTTGGTCCTGTTCCAGCTTGGTTGCCAAGACAGTCGAGACATCGAGCAATGCGGCCAAAGGTGCGACGAGAAAATCAAGAGACCCCGTAACCAGCACGAGATGATGCCCAGCCCGGCGATGCTCGTCCATTCGGGTCAGCCCCTGCCTCGCAAGACGCGGAAAGATTTCGCCTTTGCAGAACTCTTCCGCCAAAGATTCCACATCGCCTGCGTCCTTTCCGGCCAGATAGAGTTTTCGTTCGCGCAAGGGCTGCAGGGATAGCGGAGGCATCCGACGGAGCGCCCATCCCGCACTCTCACGAATTTCCCGCCACCCAACCAACCCGCGCTTCCAGAGAAAGCGAAAAAACCGAACTTCGCTGGCTTGCCCCGGCAAGAGCGTGTTGTCGACATCGAAGATCGCCGCAATGTCGGTCTGTTGCCCGGTGTGGGACATCTGTGGCACTGAAAGGGAAGTCATCGAGATCGGTCGGCCTCGGCGTGAAGGCGGAGCGGCGCGGGCGCATAACTCTTCAACACGCGCTGGATTTTACCGGACAACTAGTTGATTGACAAGCGTTTTGGACCACTTCTATAATGCGTTTCCTCTGGAGGCCATCGTTTGCCCCGGGCGTGAACTCGCGCACGGTCGCCGACAAGACGAAGGGTGCTCCATTTCGCAGTGATGGCCAGACCGACGGTTGCCGAAGTGGTGGAATGGCAGACACGCACGTTTGAGGGGCGTGTGGCGCAAGCCGTGCGGGTTCAAGTCCCGCCTTCGGCACCAACATAACCGTCGGGCTCCGTCAGATGTTTTCGAAACCTCCGCTCTCCAAATTCCCAATGTGCAGCTGGTCCCTGCTCCCTCGCCGGTACATGGGGCGCACTCATCCATGCGCTGCAGCCGCTGTTCTCGGGCTTGCCGGACCGTCCCGACGTGCTCCCTCTCGCTCTGTTGCCGGAAAATCCCCGCCGGCCAGGCATGAACGACGCACAAAGCCTTAGGTGCGCAAGACGCAAGAGACGAACGGACCTACGACACTAGGACCAAATTACCTCTATGAAAAATTCATCGATTCCCCCGCCGCGACATCGCTTAATGGTATGATGACGACCTTAGGTGTTTATTCACTGCATGGCGGTGCGAGAAATGACTCGTCCTCCTCTGCCGGTCGACAACTCATCGACGGGAGCGCAGCCCGCTGACGATCGCTATCGGGAAGCCGTCCATCGGTTACCGTACGCGGTATTCGTCCATTCCGAGGGCGCGATCCGCATTGCGAACGACGCCTGCGCCCAATTATTCGGCCTGCCTGCTAAAGATCGCATTGTGGGACGACGCTTGTCTGAATTTTTCTCACAGGACACTGTGCAAGCTCTGTTAGCCCAGGAGATATCACCATCAGGACCTCCGCTCTCCATCGATACATACCTTCAGCGCCGCGACGGAGTCAGCCCGATACCCATCCAACTCGTCGGCACCTCGGTCGTGCTCGGCGGCCGACCCGTCGTCCAGGTGATGATGAGTACGCTGACCGCGCAAAGGGACCCTGCCATCGCATTGCAACAGGCCAAGAGAATGGAAGCCGTCGCGACACTGGCCGGCGGCATTGCCCATGAATTGAACAATTGCCTCACCGCCATCCTCGGCTTTTCCGATTTGGCCCTCCCTTCCCTAGAACCGGAGAGCCGCGCCCACGGCCATATCCAGCAAGTCCTCCTGGCGTCGAGGCGGGCGCGTGACCTCATCACTCAGCTGTTGATGTTTGGCCGTCAGACGGACCAGGCCACACAACCTTTTTCTCTCGATATCCTCCTGAAGGAAACGCTTCGCCTCATGAGGAGAAAATGGCCCGAGCACATCCGCTTGCGTGAGTGGATCCCGGGTGCCATGACGCCTGTAATGGCCGACCCCTCCCTCATGCACCAGATCTGCCTAACGCTCTTGGAGCACCTACGCAAAACGTCGGACACGATGGGCGGGCCCCTGGAGGTGCGCTTAGACAGTCTCCACTTCGACAACCCAGGATCCGACACGGCCCCGCCCCTTGCCTCCGGCCAGTATGTGCGGCTCACGATGTCGAATGCCGTCGAAGGAGCGCCGGCTTCAGCCCCGCCCTTCACCGGTAATTGCCTCTCGACGGAGCGAGGGGAAATCGCGGACATCGAGACCATCGGTAAGGTGATTCAGGCGCAGGGAGGCGCACTTCGGGTAATCGGCTCAGCTCGCGAGGGCTACACCTTCGACCTGTATCTTCCAGCGGTGAATCGCCCCCCTTCGATTGTGGCGGACCAGTGATATACACCGCCTCTCAAGGGAGTAACGAATCCCTTGCCGAGATGAAAAGAGACCGGTAAAGTCTGTGACACAAGTGGCGGTCTCTTTCTGCATCGGAGAACCCGAACCGGCTTTCTCGAAACGCAGTAGGTGGAGCAGCAAAACATGACCATACACTCGCCTGCGAGGTCCCTATGGCATCGGTGTTGATCGTTGACGATGAAGAGGCGATACGTCGCTTGATGCGTGATGCTCTGGAACAGGCGGGCTATCAGGTACAGGAAGCGGCAGACGGCAAACAAGGACTCGCCTGTTATCGACAATCTCCGGCCGACTTGGTGATCATGGACATCCTCATGCCTGATCAAGACGGTTTGGAAAGCATCCTGACGCTCCGCAGAGAATTTCCCAATGCCAGGATCATGGCCATTACCGGTGGCAGCGACATGATCGGCATCCTCAACTTCCTGGATGTAGCCCGCATGTTGGGCGCCCGCCGCACCCTGCAGAAACCCTTCGACATGAAACAGCTCTTGGAGGCCGTGCGGACTGAAATCACCGGCTGAGTCGGCGTAGGCCTCGGATTAGATCCTGGACATCCGCCGGCACCACATTGACTTCCGACCGATTGATCCGCACACTGAGCAGGTTTTCTTCAAAATGGTAGGGCGATCATGCTGTGGTCCACGATCCCGTTCCACGCCGGACTCGGCGGCACGGTGCTCGCAGTCGGGGCGTTCGTCATGTGGGAGGGAGCTCCGCTCGTCGGAACGCTCACCTTCGCGATGGCGGCCGTCGCATTCCTCTGGTGGCAGGGACGAAGCGTTGCAGCAATCTGGGCTTGGACCGCCTTAGGGTTGGGCATAGAAAGCATGGCGTGGCCCATTGCCACCATGGTGCAAATTCGATTGGCCGGGAACGAACCCAGTGACGAGCAAATGGAAACCATCTTGAACGCCGTCCTCTTCGGGCTGTTCACATCGGTATTTTGGGTCACCTTTGCGTTCGGCCTCTTCAAGCGCATCCGTGAGGCCGACAGTCCGCCCGCTCCCATTTCGGCGAGAGCGTCCGCACCAATCCGAGAGAAGACAAAGCGGTCTCGCAGCTGAACTCGCCTACACCATCGTCACGGGATCGACATCGATACCGAACCGCAGTCCGCCTCGCCTTGATTCTCGCTCCAGTCGCTCCAAGGTCCGCAGGATCTTCTCCGTTCCCGCCCCAGCCTGCCGGGATTTGACCAGAATCTGCCAGCAGTACCGGCCCCTGGTCCGGACATGCGGCGCCGGCGAAGGCCCGAGGACCGTCACGTCATCAACGGAAGCCTGAAGATCTGCTCCGACTGGTCTCGGCGCCGACTGAATCACCTCCGCGCGAAGGAGTCCGGCCCACCGTTCGGCAGCACGGATCACAGCCCACTCCAGCGTACCCGAGATATTCAACCGCACCAACTGTGTAAACGGCGGGTACTCAAGCATTTCCCGGAAACCCAGTTCTTGCTCTAGAAACCGGCTCTCGTCGCCGGAGGCGAGGGCGGCCATAACGTGGTGATCCGGGAAACGAGTTTGTACGACGACTCGGCCACCGGCATCGAGCGGTTCGGCCAAGTTGATCGCATCCACCAACCCGCGATACGTTCGTTCAGCGGCACGAAAATCCGAGACGTGCAGGCCCGCATCTGCATCAGGGATCGCGACAAACGCAGCCCGTCCCTGGAGATCCAGTCCAAACAGCATCTGCGTGCCGATCACGACGTCAAATTCTCGCGCGGCCAGAGCGCGTCTGAATGCGAGCGCCTCGGGAGGCCGCCGGATCGTATCACCATCCGCGCGCCCCACGCGTACTTGCGGGAACAGGCGCCGGACGTCTTCTTCGATCCGCTCAGTCCCGGCCCCGACGGGCTCCAGCTTCAGCGATTGGCACTGTAGGCAATGATCGGGTACCGACCTGGCTCGTCCACAATAGTGACAGCGCATCTGCTGACTGTTTTTGGAGAACGTGAGGGCGATGCTGCAGGTTTCACACTGCGGCATCGCTCCACAGTCACGACAGTGCAGCACACTGGCAAAGCCCCGACGATTCATGTAGAGAACGGCCAGACCATTCCGAAGCAAGGCGGCTTCCAGCCCCTCACAGACCAGAGCCGACAACAGCCCCTGTGAACGGTCCTTCAGCAGGACATGTATGTCGACGACCTCCACCCGTGGCAGGACTGCGTCATCTCGATACAGGCAAGCAGTCATTACTCCGCGACGTGCCATTGACCAACTTTCCAGCGAGGGATGACTGGAAGACAGGACCAGTAGCGCCCCCTCATTGAGGGCACGATGCTGTGCAACCTCCCGCGCATGGTATCGCGGGACTTGCTCCTCTTTGAGTGCCTCCTCATCCTCCCCTTCGACCCAGATCAACCCCAGCCGTTCAAGTGGGGCGAAAACGGCTGAGCGAGTCCCGATCACCACATTCGTGGATGGCGCCTGCACCTCCCGCCAGACGGCCGCTTGCGCTTTGGCCGAGGTTGTACGGTGCATAAGCAACGCGGGAACTCCCGCAGACGCCAGAGCGTCCACCAAATATTTAGCGTGTTCGACATCTCCCGTCACCACCAAGACGCGCCGGCCTCGGCGGATGGTTTCCTGGGCGGCTTGAACCAGACACCAGCGCCTGCTCTCCTGGGTGGACTGCAGCAAGATAGGCATCCCTGCGGCATGCGAGAGCGCCTCCCCCACAGCCGCCGGCCAAGATTCGACCGCCTCGCGGGCAACTGACACCGGGCCCATAGCTGAATTTATAAGACCAGCCTGACCGACTTGGGTGCTTGCCTCATTACGCGGTCGAGAGGCCGGCAGAGCACCGTCGACCGCGCGGCGAAAGACGCATCCTTTCCCGATCAATCCCTGCAATGCTTTCGTGATGCTGGAATCCTTACCACGCTCCAGGGTTGTCGCTTCAAGGCCGTCGCGGCGGCAGAGCCTCTTTAGCAATTGCCATTCAGCCGCGGCGAGGCCATTACCGTGAGAGACGCATCTCAACCCCTCGTCGGTCGGCTGATACCGCACGCGGCCCTTTGTCGTCGGCACCATCGGAGGGGCAACGAGTTTGATGCATTGCCCCCAGGGAGCAGCGTACCGCTGTGCCAACCAACGGCTCAGATTCAGCTGTTGCGCGCTTAAGGTAGCCCCGGACACATCCGAGGCCAGGGCGCGAACGGCCTTGAGACTCTCCACCGGCACTCCTGAGGGAAGGTGCCCATACAGTGCGGTGACCAACCCTTGAATCTCCCGAGTCCCGAAGGGAACAATGACCGATTGACCAATGTCCACCTTCCCTCGGAGATTGTCGGGAATGAGATAGGTGAAAGGCCGATGCAGGCGGCGAGGCAAGATGACATCCGCAAAGGCAGTGGCACAGGCCGGATCGGCCGGGCGGCACAACAATTCAGGAGAATCGGGCATTGCGTCATTCTAACAACACCCAATTGAAGCAACAATGCAGGGGATGATTCGAAAGGCTGGAGGTAGGTTTGAGGGAGACAGGGGGCCAGGGGAGGAGGCAGCCTCGCTGGAGGCGGGCTATGTTCCAGCTGGACTTGGCATTGGTTCTGCTCCGGGAGAACCATTCGAGTCCGATCCATCCGCCGCTGCAGGAACGTGGTGGCTCACTTCATCCGAAGCGGCTGAGTCCCCTGGAACAACTCGATCATCTGAGCCCACCACTGCATCCACAGAACCCGAGAGGACTTCGGGCACCTTGCTGCTAACGGGCTGGCTGACAGGCTCTGCATCGGGTGAATACAACACAACTTCGATCCGTCTATTCTTGCGCCGGTCGGTTTCTGATGCATTGCTGGCGAGGGGCCTGGTCGCCCCATAACCCACGGCAGTGAGTTTTGCCGAATCCAGTCCACCCTGCTCCACCAAATACTGCACAATTCCCGCCGCCCGCGCCTTGGACAAATCCCAATTCGTAGGGAATTGTCCCTTGAGCGACGGCCCGATCTCCATGTTGTCTGAGTGCCCCTCGATTCGGACGAGCCGGTGACCAGCCAAGTCCTTGAGCTGGGTTGCCAACTGCCGGAGGACTGCCTCGCCTTCCGCTGTTACCTTCGCTTGCCCTGATTCGAATTCCAGCTTGCCGGCCAATTCGTCGAGGTCGAGCGTGGCACCGCTCCGCGGATGCCGGCTGGACTCTCCATCGGGCAATCTGAGGTCCTTAGAGGTGGGCGTCGAAGCGACAGCCGTCACAACCTGGGGCACCGCATCGTCTCCTGGCAATACCTCCACGGAGGACACCTGATTCGACCGAACCCGATCACCGACTAATACTCGAGCCCAGGCTTTGTGCAAGACCGCCGTCGCCGTACGAGCCTCTGTGGAAAGGATCTTCACGACGCCGATTTTCCTCTCCGGCAATCCGGCACCGGTCCGAAGCACTTCAAGCAGATCGCCTGCACGCACTCCATCCTCATGCCCCCTATCCAGATACACTACGTTGCCCTGAGCAACCAGCGACATGTTCTTATCGGACTGGAGATCCACCACCATCCCTTCAAGACCGCTCACCGGGGACGGCGTTTCACCTACTTCGTCAGTGGTTGGAGGAGTGAAGCGCACCACAGGATCCCCGGGCGAGAAGGGCCCATAGGACCTGACCACCTGGGCCAACACCAGCGCAGGATCGACCTGAATGATTTTCACCACTCCCAGCCGAGTGATGACATACCCCAGATACTCCTTTGTCCTGGGGTGAAAAACCTTCCGGGAACGCCTATATATGGTGTACAGGTCCCCGAGCGCTGCCTCCCCCGGGTTCTTCAACTTGAGGTATAGTGTGTCCGTCCCCGACCAACCAATCATCATCCGATTCCCGGTGATTTGATTATCCCCGGTGATGACATTGACGACACCGTCAACCGGCATATCTTGGCGTATGGATCCGGCGGCATAGGTCAGAGCGGCCTCCCCCAGACGAACGCTTTGGGCGTTTTGCGCATACAGAGGAACCGCCGTCAGGGTCGTCAGCCCGCAGGACAGCACCAGCACGCCGGCATGTAAAGGTACGGTTTTCATATTGATCACACCTAGGATAGTTGCCTGTAGCAACCTTAGCAAATAGCCACACCCTGTCAAGAAACGGCACGCCTCTCCAGGGTTTGAATCATAGGCACACGAATGGTATGGTGACAGCCATCGACATCTATGGATGCAGGTGAACCGCCATCATTCGTGACACCATCTGGAGCGGCAGCCTCATGACACGAGAACGAATCAACACCCAGCTGCCCCGACGGACAAAGGTTCGCAGCACAACGCCTCTGACCTCAGAATGGGAAGTGACGGACGGCGCACCACCTCGAGCGCTGAAAACGCCTGCCGACAAAATGGTTCATCACAGCACGAATCCATTCACTTCGCCCGAAGATATCGGCTCCAGCCTCACCGCTTCGAAAAAGCCCACTCAACAATAGTCGAACAAGGCTACTCACCTAACTGCTGGACAGTATTCAGTTTCTAGTCCTATCGGGACTGAAGGCCTAGGTCCTTTGTGCGCTTGCTATTAAAAATCGGCAAGGGCTAAGATTCCGACCTCTTAGAAGCCCTCAAACCTGTTGAGGTCAGAGGCCCATGGCCGGTTCCGAGCTCCTTTTAGAATACCTGAGCCGTTATTTCCCTATTTTGGTATTCGTGTTCGTTGCGCTCGCCTTCGGCGTGGGCACGTTGCTCATCAGCTATTTCGTACAGCCGAAATATCCGGAGCCGGAAAAGCTCTCAACCTACGAATGCGGGTCCGAGCCCTTCTCCGATGCTCGCATGCCCTTTCCGGTTCGTTATTACATCTTCGCCATGTTGTTCGTGATTTTTGACGTCGAGGTCATCTTCCTCTATCCGTGGGCCGTTGTATTCAACAAGATCGGCCTCGTCGGACTGGTCGAGATGTTGCTCTTCATCGGGCTCTTCCTCGTCGCCTATGTCTACGCCTGGCGTAAAGGAGCGTTGGAATGGGATTGATTCAGCTGGGAAGCCGGGAGAAAGACGGCAACCCCGATGTCATTACGACGACGGTTGAAAAAGCGGTGAACTGGGCCCGCAAGGGCTCATTGTGGCCGATGACCTTCGGACTGGCCTGCTGCGCGATCGAAATGATCGCCGCCGTCTCCTCCCGATACGACATGGACCGGTATGGAGCGGGGGTGTTTCGCGCGTCTCCCCGCCAGTCCGATTTGATGATCGTCGCAGGAACCGTATGCCGCCGCATGGCTCCGGTCATCCGCAAAATCTATGACCAGATGCCGGAACCCAAATACGTGATTGCGATGGGGTCCTGCGCCACTTCCGGCAACATCTACGACAGCTACAGCGTCGTGCAGGGCGTGGACCGATTCGTTCCGGTCGATATTTACGTGCCGGGTTGTCCACCGACACCCGAGGCCCTATTCGACGGCATCCTAAAATTGCAAGAGCGCATCATGCAGAAGCGTGTGTTCCTAAGCCAACCGAAGGAAGTGAGGGACGCGCTGAAGGTCTAAGGCGCAATCGCCACATGAGCTTACTCGCAACGCGCATCGAACAAACTTTTCCCGGAGTCGTGCTCAAGACCGTGGAATGGCGGGGAGACCTTGCCGTGACGGTCAAACGAGAGGCCTTGCACGACGTCGCTCATTTCTTACGACACGACCCATTGATGACGTTCGATTACATCGTGCATGTCAGTTCCGTTGACTGGCCGGATGACGAAGAACGATTCGAAGTGGTCTACGAGGTCTACTCGATTCGAGCCCGGCAACGAATCCGTTTGAAGGCGCGCGTTCCCGAATCTGATTGCATTGTCGACTCCCTCACCGACATCTGGAAGGGAGCCGACTTTATGGAGCGCGAAGTCTACGACATGATGGGAATCCGTTTTCGAAACCACCCGGACCTCCGTCGGATCTTGATGCCGGACGAGTATGACGAAGGGTATCCTTTGCGCAAAGATTTCCCGCTCCGCGGGAAAGGGTGGCGCGACACATTTGATTTTTTGGATGAAGCGGCCCGATAGCCCGACCTCACCCCACGAACAGGCGAGCGCCTATGGCACAGTTCGAAGATCAACGTACTACCATCTATAAAGTCGATCCGGACCATCCGGAAGACGCAACGTTGCCGACGCTCCGTACCGAGGAGTTGCTCCTCAACATGGGCCCCCAGCACCCTAGCACCCATGGCGTGCTGAAAGTCATCCTGGAGTTGGAGGGCGAACGCCTGGTCAAGTCGACCCCGGTCATGGGATTTCTCCATCGTGGCGTCGAGAAGCTGGCCGAGGAAGGGACGTATCATCAGTTCATCCCGCACACGGACCGGCTGGACTATGTGTGCGCGATGTACAACAACTTCGCCTACTGTCGCGCTGTCGAAAAACTCATGAACGTTACGGTGCCGGAACGGGCAGAGTATCTTCGCACGATCGTCGCCGAGGTGCAGCGCATCATCGGGCACCAGTTTTGGCTCGGCACCCAGGCGCTGGATATCGGTGCGATGACGGTGTTCTTCTATTGCTTCCGAGACCGCGAGATCTTGCTCGATTGGTTCGATGAACTGTGCGGCGCTCGTTTGACGACGAGCTGGTATCGCATCGGCGGCGTCGAACGTGACTTTACGCCGTCTCTCTTCGCAAAGCTCAAGCAATTTTTGGACTACTTTCCCCCGAAGATCGATGAATATGTGATCTTCCTGGAGAAAAATCGCATTTGGCTCGCTCGCACAAAAGGCGTCGCGGTGATTTCGGCGGAAGACGCCTTGAGTTTTGGCCTCAGCGGCCCCACACTCCGCGGGTCTGGCGTGGATTACGACCTCCGAAAATACGAACCCTATTCGGCCTATCCGAAATGCGAATTCAGCGTCCCGGTTGGAAAGAACGGCGATACGTACGACCGGTACTGGATCCGCATTCAGGAAATGTACGAGAGCGTCAAGATCATCCGCCAGTGCCTGGAGCAGATCCAGGATGGTCCGATCATGGCGGACGTACCGAGCGTGACGTTTCCCCCGAAAGAACGCGTCTTCACCAATTTGGAATCGATGATTCAGCAGTTCAAGTTGTTCTCTCAAGGGTTCAACGCCCCTCCGGGCGAGATCTACTGCGGCACGGAGGCCCACAAAGGCGAGTTGGGGTTTTATATCGTCAGCACGGGCGGAGGGAAACCTTACCGTCTCAAGATACGTGCACCGTCATTCATTCACATGGGCGCATTCGATCACATGTCTCGTGGCTACATGATCGCCGACGCGATCACGATCTTCGGTACCTACGACATCGTGATGGGAGAGTGTGACCGGTGAGGATTACGATTACGCCTGAGTTGAGGTAACGCGATGGGTCTGAAACCAGCGACAAATCCTGACGTTGAAGCCGCCACGATCGAATTGTCGATCGATGGGCGGACTGTTACGGCCAAGGACGGGGTGTCGCTCTACGACGTGATCGCCAACACCGGCAAGATCATCCCTGCCATGTGCTACCACTATACCTTTGATCCCTTCGGCTCGTGCGGCATGTGCCTGGTCATGCAGGAAGGCAAAAAGGCGCCGGTGCGATCCTGCACCGCCAAGGCGACCGCCGGCATGATTATCCGTACCGAAGGCGACGACCTCTTCGCCGCGCGGAAAAAAGCGGTCGAGAAGCATCTGTCGGTGCACCCGCTGGACTGCCCCGTTTGCGATGCAGACGGTCACTGCGAACTGCAGGACATGGCCTTCCAGCACGGGGTGACCAACCTCGCCAACGCGAAGCAAAAGTTCATTCCCGAAGACACCCGTAGCCTGGTCCTCGACTTCAACATGAACCGATGCATCGCCTGCGCCGAGTGCATCAACGTCTGTAAAGACGTGCTGATGATCGATGCCCTTCAGTTCATGAAAAAGGGTGGCTTCAACCAGGTCGTAGCCAAGGGGGACCAACCCCTGGTCTGCGAATTCTGCGGCGACTGCTTGGCCGTGTGTCCCGTCGGGGCCATTACAAACAAGTATTCGAAATATCTCTACAAACCCTGGCAGATGAAAAAGACGACGACCACCTGCAATTATTGCGGGGACGGCTGCCAGATGTATCTGGAAACGAAAGACACGGAAGTGGTCCGCGTCACCTCGCCGCTATCGTGGAAGAATAAGTGGGGCGACCGGGCAGAAACGGCCAAAGGCCACGGCGGGCTCTGTGTGCGCGGCCGATTCGGCTTCCAATACATCGACAGCGAGCAGCGGCTTCGACAGCCATTAGTCCGCAAGGGTGACCGCCTGACCGAAACGCCGTGGCTGGAAACCATGTACACCGTGGTCGATCGGCTATCCGAAATTCTCCGCAAGCATGGTCCCGAATCAATCGCCGGGCTCATCACGGCCCGCTGCACCAACGAAGAACTCTACCTCTTCCAAAAGCTGATGCGGGCCGGCTTCCGCACCAATCAGCTCGACAGCAGCGCCCGTTATGGGCACCTGAACTACGTGCACGCCGTCCGCCACGCCGTCGGGGTCGGTCGGCCGCTGAATGACTGGGAGGACCTCACGAAAGCCAAGGCCATCCTGGTGATCGGATCGAATATCACCGAAACCAATCCATTGACCTCCGTCCGCATCAAGGAGGCCATCCGGGTCTACAGCGCTCAGGTCATCGTCGCGGATTCGGCCAACACCAATATCGCGCAACTTGCCTCTCACCCTCTGTTGATCAAGCCGGATACGGAGTCGCTGCTGATCGACGGCTTGTTGAAGGCGGTCATCGAACAGGATCTTGTCGATGAAGGCAGCGCCGCGAAACATCCCGAAGCCTTTGCGGCCTTGAAGCAGGCCGCGACCAAGATCTCCATGGAACAGGTCGCGGCTCAGACCGGTATTTCTGGCGAGCAGATTCGTGAAGTGGCCACGATTTTTGCCGAAGCACCACAGGCCATCGCGCTGTGCGCAGAGGGCATCGTCCGTCGTCCGCACGGCTACCGGAACGTACTCAAACTCCTGGACCTAGCCTGGGTCACCGGAAAATTGGGGCAGCCAGGCAGTGGCGTCACCACCGTGACCGAGGAGATCAATGAACAGGGTGCGGTGGACATGGGTGTCGCGCCGGAGTTCCTCCCGGGACAAGCCCGATTCGATGATCCCGGTGCCCGCGAACGATTCGGAAAAGCCTGGGATATCACTCTCCCCACCAACGTCCACAGCGCCAACCTCCTGGAAATCTTGGCGCGGATCAGAAGCGGACAGATCAAGGCGTTGTATGTGATCGGAGAAAATCCGCTGGCGACCCTTCCCGCTTCTTTGAACGTGCGGGCCGCGCTCGAACAGTTGCAACTCCTGATTGTTCAAGATCCTTTCCTCACGGAAACCGGCCAGCTGGCGCACGTCGTGCTGCCTGCCGCCACCTATGCGGAAAAGGATGGCACCTTTACCAATTTCGAAGGCAAGGTCTTACGCATCCGCCAGGCGCTCGACCCCATCGGAGAGAGTTTGCCCGACTGGCACATCATGACGTCCTTGGCCAACGGATTGGGGTACGAATGGGCCTATGAATCCCCGCAGGACGTGCAGAACGAAATCATGCGCTTGCTGCCTGGGTATTATAATTTGGGCCAGCCCCGGCGCATCGCACCATCGCCCGATGCCTATCTGTCGAATGGATATGCAGTCGAAGTCGCCGGCCGATATGCCGCCGGCTCCCAATCAGCGGATTCAGCCAGACCGTTCACTCTGCTGATGGGACAACTCCTGTACCATTCCGGCAAGATGTCGACTCGCGCCTCAGGCCTCATCAACATCGAACCGAATCACGGCAAACTCCGTATGAACCCGGCGGACCTTGAGCAACTCGGGCTCACTGAGGCCTCGACGGTACGGGTCAGTTCCCAACAGGGCTCCGTCCAGCTGGGCGTGAAGGCGGACCCTGACGTGATGCGAGGCACTTGCTTCTTCCCAGAACATTTTAACGAGCCGCCCGTCAAGGATGTGATGGCCGTCGACGTCGATTCCACGACGGGAGTTCCGTCCTTCAAGTCAACGCGCGTGAATATTGAAAAGGTCGGCGCGTAGGAGTAAGCTCGTCCGTCTTTTTGAGGTCGTCAGAGGTGAAGGGCATGAGTGTCGGAGACTTGGCCAAGAAGGTGCTGCAGGCGGCCCTGTTTTATGAAATTTGGGACGCTATGAAAGTGACCTTCAAGCACATGTTCCATAAGCCGATCACGTTCCAGTACCCGCGAGAACAGCGGACGATTCCCGACGGCCACCGCGGGGCACTGGGCCTGCTTCGCTACGACGACGGCCGCGAGCGTTGTGTGGGCTGTGACCTCTGTGAAGCCGCCTGCCCGTCCCGCTGCATCAAAGTCATCAGCAACGAAGATGCCGACCGGCCCCTGCAACGGTACGCCACGGAATTCTATATCGACATCACCAAGTGCGTGTTCTGCGGCTATTGTGTCGAAGCCTGCCCGGTGAACGCACTGGCGATGACGAAAATGTATGAATATTCGACGCACGACAAGCGCACCCTCCTATTCGACAAGAAACGCCTCTACGAGATCGGTGAACGCCATCTCGCGGACGCGAAAAAATATCTGTATACCCATAATCAAGAAAAAAATTCGGACGAGAGCCGGGAGTATCGCTACTACTTTCCCCAGTCGGTGCTCAAGCCCACACAGTCACAACCCAAACATCTAAGCTGACCGAACCGTTATGGCCTTTGTGTTTTTCGGGTATTTCGCAGTGGTAAGTATTGTCGCGGGCATCCTGACCGTGGCGCTGAAGAATCCGGTCCAATGCGGCCTGGCCCTCCTCGCGCTGTTGCTGCACGTATCCGGCCTCTTTGTCATGTTGAATGCTGAGTTCTTGTGGGCCGTGCAAGTCATCGTATACGCCGGCGCCATTCTCGTGCTCTATCTATTCGTCCTGATGCTGTTGAACCTCAAAACCGACGACCGGTATTTCCACGCCAAGGCGCCGTACATGCTGGCACCGGCGGTCATCGGCCTGCTGTATCTCGTCTTCCTTCTGCTGCAGTCTCCGCTCAGCGGAGCCAAGGGTGACACTACGGCAGCGGCCATCCTGCAGGACGGGGACGCCCATGCGGTCGGCATCAAGATGTTCAGCGAATACCTCCTCCAATTCGAAATCATCGGAGTATTCCTCACAGCGGCCATCATCGGCGCCATCGTGCTGGCCAAAACTCCCAAGCCCATCGAAACGAGGCGTGACGGATGATTCCACTATCCGCATACGTCGTGGTCAGCACCGTGCTGTTCGCCACCGGCCTGCTCGGAGTGCTCATCCGCCGCAACTTCATCATTGTGTTGATGTCGGTCGAGATCATGCTGAACGCCGCCAACATTAACCTGGTCGCCTTTTCCCATTATCTGGAGTCCATGCAGGGCCAAATTGTCGCGCTGTTCATCATCGCCATCTCGGCGGGCGAAGCGGCCATCGGTCTGGCCATCATCATCGTGGTCTTCCGCGGGAAGATCTCGACCAATGTCGACGAAATGAATTTACTGAAGTGGTAACGTGTCGGACTCTATCGATCTCATCGTCAAACTGATCCCCGTGTTCCCATTGATGGCCGTTCTCGTGAACGGCCTCTTCGGACATCGTTATTCCCACGACTTGGCGCATCGCTTCGCCTGGGGCTCCGTGCTGATGTCCTTCCTCTGCGTCCTGGCGGTTTTTACCGACGTCCTGAAGACCGGGGCCGCACGGGAGGTGGTGGCCTACAAGTGGATCTTCGGCGGGGACCTGACGATCAACCTGGCTTTTTTGATTGATCCGCTGACCTGCATCATGTTGCTGGTCATCACAGGAGTGGGCTTCCTCATCCATGTCTATTCCGTGGGCTATATGCACGGGGAGTCGGGCTTCACTCGATTCTTCGTCTACATGAACCTCTTCATGGTCTCAATGTTGTTGCTGGTCATGGGCAACAACTACGTCGTCCTGTTCATCGGCTGGGAGGGCGTCGGCCTCTGTTCGTACCTGCTCATCGGCTACTACTACGACAAGGTGTCAGCCGCCAAGGCGGCCACGAAGGCCTTCGTGGTCAACCGTATCGGTGACGCGGGATTTCTCCTGGCAATCTTCCTCGTGTTCATGAATTTCCGCACGCTCGACTATACGCAGGTCATGCAGAACGCCTCACAGCTTTCTCCTGGTATGGCTACGGCCATCGCCCTTTGCCTGTTGGTCGGCGCCGTCGGAAAATCGGCCCAGCTGCCCCTCTACACCTGGTTGCCCGACGCCATGGAGGGCCCCACACCGGTCAGCGCGCTCATCCATGCCGCCACCATGGTCACGGCCGGCGTCTACATGATCGTCCGTAACCACGTCATTTTCGACATGTCCCCCGTCGCCATGACGACCGTCGCATGGATCGGAGGCCTCACCGCCCTGTTCGCCGCCACCATCGGCTTGGTCCAGACCGACATCAAGCGGGTACTGGCCTATTCCACCGTCAGTCAGCTCGGATACATGTTCCTTGGCTGCGGCATCGGGGCCTATACGGCGGCTGTCTTCCACCTCATGACGCATGCCTTTTTCAAGGCGCTCCTGTTCCTCTCGGCCGGTTCCGTGATCCATGCCCTCTCCGGCGAGCAGGACATTCGGAAAATGGGGGCCTTGAAATCGAAGATTCCTTGGACTCACACCCTGTTCCTCATCGGCACGATCGCCATTGCCGGGATCCCGCCCTTGGCAGGCTTCTGGAGCAAGGACGAAATCATGGGCCATGCCTTCGTCCACCATCACTATGTCCTCTATGGGATGGCCGCCGTCGGCGCGTTCCTGACATCCTTCTATATGTTCCGGCTGACGTACCTCACGTTTTACGGCACATCCCGCTTGGACCACCACACCGCTCACCACGTGCATGAATCTCCGATGGTGATGATCGGCCCCTTGGTCGTCCTCGGCACCCTATCCGTCATCGGCGGATTCCCCGGTGTCCCGCCTGAAAACGGATGGTTCCACCACTTCCTGCATCCGGTGGCGGGGGTGGCAGGAGAAGAACATGGGGTCGCGCCGGCCCTGCTCTTTGGATTGATGGGAACGGCTACGGCCATCGCCCTGTTGGGTTGGGGATTGGCGCATTACTTCTACAGCGGACACTCCACCGCAGCCGACGCTTTGGCCCAGAAGATGCCGGGTCTCTACACGACATTGCTGAACAAATACTATGTGGATGAGCTGTACGACGCCGTCTTCGTGGAGCCGATCAAGCGTCTGGGACAACTCTGGGATTGGTTCGACCGGACCGTCATCGACGGTGTCGTTCGCGCCGTGGACCGAGGCGCGGATCTCAGTTCCGCCGCCATTACCTGGACCGAAAAATACGTCATCTATGGCGGCCTCAATGTAATCGGGTACGCAAACCACCTGTTGGCACGATCCTGGCGCCGCCTGCAAACCGGCATGGTGCACCATTACGCGGCCATCATCGTTGCCGGACTGTTCATTCTTGTTCATGTGATTTTGTTGATTTGGACCGGCACCGGATCATCCGGGCATACCGCGCGCTGAGCTGGCGCGTTCGCTGGACACACGATGCTTGAAGAATTCAGCTTTGGATTTCCGATCCTCTCCTATCTGATCTTCCTCCCATTGGTCGGCGCCGCCGTCCTGTGGTTGATCGAAGACGAGGATTTGATCAAGGCGACGGCGTTGGGCATTTCGTTGCTCGAGATGGCCCTCGCCATTCTCGTGCTCTTACGCTTCGTGCCCGATTCCGCCGCCATGCAGTTTGCAGAACATGCGCGCTGGCTCCCGGCCATCGGCATCGGCTACCACTTGGCCGTCGACGGCATCAGTGTCCTCTTTGTGGGCCTTACGGCGTTCCTCACGGTCTTGATCGTCATCTATTCATGGGACACGATCCGCACCCAAGTCCGCCTCTATTTCATGGCCCTCTTGGCCCTGGAGACGACGACAATCGGCATTTTCGCCTCCATCGACTTGGTCTTGTTCTTCGTGTTTTGGGAATTGATGCTCATCCCCAGCTATTTTCTCATCAAGCTCTGGGGCGGCGGGGCAGACCGGCATTACGCGGCGCTCAAGTACGTGCTCTATACCCTGCTCGGCAGCGTGTTCATGCTGGTCGGCATCGCGCTTCTGGATATCAACTACCACCAGTGGGCCGTCGCCCATCACCTCGACCACGTCTATTCCTTCGACCTGCTGGAACTGTTGTCCGTGCCCATTCCGCTCTCTCAACAGATCCTGATCTTCTGGCTCATGTTCCTCGGGTTTGCATTCAAGGCGCCGGTCTTCCCCTTCCACACCTGGTTACCGGACGCCCTCATCGAAGGGCCGATCGGGATGGCCGTCATGCTCGCCGGGATGAAGTTGGGCACCTATGGGTTCCTTCGCTTCGTGTTTCCCCTGGTTCCAGACGCCTCCAAAAGCGAAGGTGTGATCTCGATCGTCATGTTCCTGGCCCTGGCCGCCATCATCTACGGCGCTATCGTGGCGCTCGTGCAGCCGGATTTCAAACGACTGCTCGCGTTCAGCAGCATCAGCCACCTGGGGTTCGTGGTGGCAGGCCTGTTCGCCCTCAATTTTCAAGGCCTCCAGGGCAGCCTCCTCACGATGATCAACCTCGGCTTCAGTACGGCCGGGCTGTTCTTCATGGCCGGCTTCCTCACGACGAGACAGCAAAGTTCGCACCTCTCCGCGTTCGGAGGATTTGCCAAACAGGTCCCGCTTCTAGCCACCTTCCTACTGCTGATCGGGATGGCCTCCATCGGTCTTCCAGGCACCAATGGGTTCGTCGGCGAATTTTTGATCCTGCTCGGCGTATTCAAGGCCCAATGGTGGTACGGGGCGGTCGCCGTGCTCGGCGTGATCTTCGGGGCCGCCTATTTCCTGTGGTATTACGAACGGTCCATGTTGGGCCCGCTCGGCAAGCACGTCTCAGCGTCGATCAAAGACCTGCACATGCGCGAGATCACCATTGCTCTGTCGCTCTCCATCATGATCTTGTGGATCGGCCTGTTCCCGTCACCTTTTCTGCGCATGATGAACGGGTCGATTCAGGCATTGGTCGACCGGCTTGATCGGGCGAAAGTAGCCTCCGTAGACACCACCATCCGCGTGCCCACGGAGTAAGACGTATGGCTGATTACACACTCCTCATTATTCTTTTCGCTCCCTTCGCAGGGGCCCTCGCGCTGATCTTTGTCCCGAACCGACAGGTCTCAGCGGTCCGCAGTGTCGCCGCAGGGTCAGCGTTCATCGCGTTGATCACGTCGATCTACCTATTCTATGCGTACGATCCCCTCAGGGGCGGATACCAGTTCATTCAGAAAATCGAATGGTCGCGCCAGCTTGGGATCTCACTTCATCTCGGCGTCGACGGCATCGGAACACCGCTCGTCCTCGCGTCCGGCATCCTCTTGTTCGCCGGCATTTTCGTCTCCTGGCACATCAAGGATCGCCTCAAAGAGTTCTACATCTGGATTTTAATTCTCGCAGCCGCCACCATCGGCGTCTTCATGTCCCTCGATCTGTTCTTCCTCTATTTCTTCTATGAAATGTCCGTGATCCCCATGTATCTCCTGCTGGGCATGTGGGGGAGCCACACGAAGAAGTATTTGGAAATGACGGATCCCGAAGGCCTAAAGCTGCGGGATTCCGTCGGGTTCATCTTCAACTTCGGCGCGAACAGCAAAGAATATGCGGCCATGAAGTTGGTATTGTTCCTCTCGGCGTTTGCCGTCGCGGCCCTGATGGGGATCCTGCTCATCTACAAGTTCTCCGGGCTCAACACCTTCGATATTCTAGTGCTGCGCGAGAAGGCCCACTTCTCAGGCCCGTTGGCCACGCTGATCTGGATCCTGATCTTCTTCGGCTTTGCCTCCATCGCGCCGATCTGGCCGCTGCATTCCTGGTCCCCTGTCGGCCATGCCGCCGCGCCGGCCGCCACCAGCATGTTGCACGCCGGCGTGCTCATGAAGCTGGGCCATTTTTCGATCATCCGCGTCGCATTTGAGATCCTGCCCGAAACCACCCGTGAACTCATGCCGATCGCGGCTGTCCTGTGCATTTTCAGCATCATCTACGGCGGGCTCGTCGCCTATTACGCCAAAGACACCAAGTACGTCATCGGTTATTCCAGTTCCAGCCATATGGGCTACGTGTTTCTCGGAATGGCCGCACTCGACTACATCAGCTTGAGCGGAGCCGTGATTTATATGTTCGCCCACGCCATGGCCACCGGAATGCTGTTCGCCATGGCCGGCTGGGTGTACGACCAAACCCACACCCGCGATATCCCATCCTTGGGCGGCCTCTCCAATCGAATGCCGTTCATCTCCGCCGCCTTTGTCATCGGCTGCATGGCTTCGATCGGTATGCCGGGCACCGTCAACTTCATTGCCGAAGTCATGATCATCGTGGGCAGCTGGAACAAATACCCGTTCCAAGTCATCGTGGCCGTGCTGGGCATCGTGTTGACCATGGCATACCTCTTCAAGATGATGCGCGGCCTCTTCTACGGATCGATGGCCGAAAAATACAGTCATTCCCACGACGCCGTGGCGGTCATCGACCGGATGCCCCTCTTGCTGATGATCACCGTCAGCATCGGGTTCGGCATTTTTCCCGGCCATCTCTATTCAGTGGTCCGTTCCGGCGTCGATCCCCTGATCGCCCGTATCACCAAGGTCGTCCCCGTGGCGGAACAGCTCCACAACAGTCCACAGGCCGCCGCACCGATGCTACCGGCTGACGGTGAGGCGCTTGCGAAGGTGACCCCACGATGACGTTTGCTCTGACCTTCTCGGCATCGGATCTTCTCTATCTTCTGCCGGAACTATTCTTGACCCTGTGGCTCTGCGTGGTCTTGGCCGTCGACTTTTCCTTGAAACGCATTGTCCAAGAGCAGTTGGCCTACCTGTCCGTGCTCGGGCTGGCCGTCGCGCTGGGAATTCTGGCCTGGTTCGACGCCTCGGGCATCACCGGCACCCTGTTCGGCAAGATGTTCGTGTTGGATCGTCTCGCCATCTTCTTCAAGATGATGATCCTGCTCGCGACCATCCTGGTGATCCTGCTCTCGGTCGACTATGTGCATCGCTTCTCGTTCTTCCGCGGTGAATACTACGTGCTCGTCACGATGTCCGCGCTAGGGATGATGTTCATGTCCTCCGCGAACGATTTGTTATCGCTGTTCGTGACGCTCGAATTCTCCACCTTCGGCTTCTACGTCTTGGTCGCCTATCTCCGCGACGACATGGCCTCCAACGAGGCCGGTCTCAAGTTTTTCATCCTCGGCGTCTTTGCCGCCGGCCTCCTCGCTTACGGCATCAGCTTGGTGTTCGGCGAAACAGGCAAACTGGTCTTCTCCGACATGACCGGTGCCGCCCCGACCACCGGTCTGGTGATCGGCTTCCTGCTCATTTTTGCCGCCCTGGGTTTCAAGATCGGCGCCGTGCCCTTCCATTCCTGGATTCCGGATACCTACCACGGCTCGCCCACGCCCGTGACGGCCTTCCTGTCGATCGCACCCAAAGTGGCGGCCTTCGCCATCTTGCTACGGCTGTTCCTGGTCGCACTCCCGACCTTCAAACCAGCCTGGGCTCTCCTGCTCGTCGCCGCTTCGATTCTGTCGATGACGTACGGCAACATCGTCGCCATTGCACAACGCAACATCAAACGGCTGCTGGCCTATTCCGGTATCGCCCAAGTCGGCAATGTTCTGATCGGGTTGGCGGCCGGCACCAAGATGGGCACCGATTCGATCCTGTTTTACCTACTGACCTACCTCTTCGCAAACCTCGGAGCATTCGCGGTCATCATGGCCATCAGCAATGCGGTAGGGAGCGAGGAAATCGAAGACTACAGCGGGCTCAACCGACGTTCGCCGTTCTTGGCATTCGCGATGCTGATTTTCCTGCTGTCACTGGCCGGCGTTCCGCCGCTCGCCGGTTTCATCGGGAAACTCTACATCTTCGTCGCTGCGATCAAAGAGGGGCTCTACACGCTGATCACCGTCGGGCTCATCAACATCGTCATTTCGATGTACTACTACCTGATCGTCGTAAAGAAGATGTACATCAGCGAGCCACTCGATGCATCCCCCATCAAAACTACCGGGCCGCTCCGGGCCGTGGTGTACATCGGTCTGGCCGGAACCCTGGTGATCGGCATCTATCCGCAGCCGTTCATCGACTGGGTCGTTGCAGCCACGCTCATGTTTTCCAATCTTGTCGGGTCTTCCGCGGCGCTCCCTCCCTCGGGTCTTCCCTTCGGAGGGTAAGGCCCGCTCACGCGCTCTCTGCTGCGAATTGCGTCAATTCGCTCCGTACTGCACAGCCTTTTGTTACAATGCGCGTTGACTTGATTCGACGCGAAACGTTCTCGAACGTGGCCTGATGGACACCACGTTCCGTTCCTATTCCCATGAGCATGGACGAACAACTACCCCAGGCTCCCGCCCTAGGCGGAGACGCTGCGCCGCTCGTGTCCGATTCTGCGGAACAGGCTGCGGCCCACCCGTTACCGACGCCGGTCGCCGCCCCGCCGCGTCGAAGGTGGTCCATTGAAGGACGGGTGCTGGCAGGATTTGGACTCGTGTTTGCGGGGATTCTGGTCATTTCCGCCATTTCCTATCGCAACATGACAGTGCTGATTCGAAACGGCTTGCAAGACCAACGCAGTCACGAGTTCATCCAGATTCTGGATGCCACTCACGAAGCCATGCACGATGCGGAGAGCAGCCATCGCCGCTTCTTGGTCACGGGGGACGAGAGCTACCTGGCCCCGTTCCACAGTTTGCAAGACCGGGCGCCGGATTACGTCCGGTATCTCCGCGACCGCACCGAGCCGGACAGTCCTCAACGGACGCGGGTCGAAACACTCGCCCGGTTGATCAATCAGCAACTGCAGGCGGAGCGGGCGACCATGGAGTTACGCAAGCAGACAGGATTCGAGTCGGTGCGGGCCATGGCCCTGTCAGGCGTTGCCAAACAGGAACTCGACACCGCCCAGCGTCTCCAGGCGGAGATGGAGCAGGACGAGACCAAGGCGCTGGCGCGGCGCGTCCTTGAATCCACCGCGACCACCCGGTCCAGCATCATCCTGCTGATCATCGGCGCACTGCTGCTCTTCGTTCTCCTGGCCGCCGTGTACTATCTGATACGGCACGACGTCACCGAGCGTCGGCGCGTCGCAGCGGAGCTGAAGCGTCGCGGTGAATTGCTTGAGGCAGCCAATAAGGAATTGGAGGCCTTCAGTTACTCGGTGTCGCACGATTTGCGAGCGCCTTTGCGGCACATCCATGGTTATGCCTCCTTGCTCTCGAACGCGGTGGCTGCGTCGTTGGACGACAAGGGCAAACGTTATCTGCAGACGATTTCCGACTCGGCTACGCAGATGGGACAGCTCATCGACGACCTGCTCGTGTTTTCGCGCATGGGGCGGCAAGAGATGCTGCAGGGAACCGTCAACTTGAACCAACTCATCGCCTCGGTACAGCATGAGCTTCGGCATGACCTGCAAGGCCGCGCCATCTCATGGACCATCGCTCCACTTCCTGAAGTCACCGGGGATGCCGCCATGTTGCGGCAAGTCTTTCTCAACCTCATCGCCAATGCCGTCAAGTTCACCGGCACCAGACCGCAGGCCTCGATCGAAATCGGCAGCCACAGCAGTTCACAGGATGAAGTGGTGTTATTCGTGCGGGATAATGGTGTAGGATTCGATATGCGCTACGCCAGCAAGTTATTCGGCGTCTTCCAACGGCTCCATCGCGCCGATGAATTCGAGGGCACCGGCATCGGGTTGGCCAACGTCCGCCGCATCATCCATCGACATGGCGGAAGGACCTGGGCGGAGGGAGTAGTCGGGGGAGGCGCGACCTTCTATCTCACGCTTCCCATTGCGAGGACTGCATCATGACCGCAACCAAACCGATCCTGCTTGCCGAAGACAACCCCCGTGATGCCGAACTGGCCTTGGCCGCCATGGAAGAGCACCACTTGGCCGACAAGGTCATCCTCTGTCACGACGGCGCCGAGGTGCTCGACTATCTCTATTGCCGGGGCCCCTTCAAAACGCGGCTACAAGGCAATCCCGCCGTCGTCTTCTTGGATCTGAAGATGCCGAAAGTGGATGGACTCGAGGTCTTGCGGACCATTAAGAGCGACAATGCCTTGAAGCCGATCCCGGTCGTTATGCTCACGTCCTCGCGGGAAGAACGGGACTTGGTCGAAAGTTATGCCTTGGGGGCCAACGCCTACGTGGTCAAACCCGTCGAGTTTCCCCAATTCCTCAAGGCCGTGAAGGAACTCGGCGTGTTCTGGGGCATGATCAACGAACCCCCGCCTGAAGGGGCCGGACGAACGGGCAGCGCGTCCTCGTAAGTCGACAACACACAGAGGATGTTGATGTTCGGCGTCAACCCGGTATCAACCACATCCGTCACTCCCCGGCGAAGATGGGTGGGGCGGTGTTTGGCGGCATGCGGAATCCTGTTTCTCGCGGGAGGAACGACTGATGCCGCCGAGGCGCCGTGGGAACGTCTGACGTCCGGTATCCAGGTCTCCTGGTGGAATCCCGGCGATGCCTGCCCCCAGGTTCCCCCGCTGCTCATGCTCCAGATCGACCCGGAGCGATTTCGCTTTTCGATCTATCACTTTCGCGACGAAGGCCTTCCGACCCCCCTCTCCATTCCTGAGTGGCAGCAACGCACCGACGCCTATGTGCTGTTCAACGCGGGGTTGTTTCGCGAGGACTACTCGTACCTCGGGTGGCTCTTCAAGGAAGGCCGCTCCCTCGGCGGCAAGAAACATCACTCCTGGCAGGGACTGTTCGCAGCGGAACCGACCGATGGCAGCCTGAAGAAAGCCCGGGTGCTGGATCTTGCCTTCGACATGGTTGGGGAAGGGCTACCGCCCTATCGGGAGGCGGCGCAGTCGTTGATGCTCCTCGACCGTACCGGCAAGCTTCGAGTGCGCGACAGCGGGAAACGCGCATACCAAACCGTCGTGGCCGAAGACCGCCAGGGAACCATTCTGCTGATCAAGACGGCGGAGATCGTTACCCTGCACCAACTGGCCGACTGTCTCCACCGCACCATGCCGTCGATTCACCAAGCCATGGCGATGGACGGCGGTTCGTCCTCCGATGTCATCGCAAGCCCCGACCTGCTCCATGCCGTGACACCTGCCGGAAATCAGGCTCCATGGCGCTCCCTGCTCGCCGGAACCTCGAGCCTGCACATTCCGTTGCCCGCAGTCATCGGTGTCAGCCCCCGCACGGGGCCCCATCACATGACCGCGCCGACGACCGTCGCCCCTCGGCACAACCCCTAATCCCAAGGTTATCGCGCAGGCTCGACGGGATAACCGGCCTCGGTCCAGGCGTTCATGCTGCCGACCACGTTGTAGACATGCTTATAGCCCAGGTCGGCCAGGGCCTCGGCGGCAATGTTGCTGCGGCGGCCGGACTGGCAGTACAGGACGATATGGTCGTCCAGCTTGGCTCCCAATTCGCGATGCCGCTCCTTGATCTCCCGAAAGTCGATATTCCCGTCGGTGCCGGGAATGACACCGGAGGCATGCTCTTCCGGAGAGCGCACGTCGAACAGGATGAATCCTTTATTGGCCGGTGAGGACGCCTTCGAGAGACCGGCCCGCAATTCCTGGACAGTCAACACGTAGGAATGGTAGGCAAAGGTGACCTGCGGGACCTGCAGGAGGAGACCGCAGAGAAGGGCGCCGCACAAGGTAAGAATGACAGCTCGCATAGTCCATACTCCTTTGCTCGGACTGACAGAAACAGTGGCGACGTTTCGCCTATGATAGGAGGCCCATGAAAAGCCGGTCAAGAGTCGTCCTGTTCGCCCTGTGGCCGCTCCTAACCGCCTGCGGGGAAGGCGCCATGCTGGTCAAAGAAACTCAAGACGGCGGGGTGGTGGTCTATCCCTACCGAGCAGAACAGGGGCGGTTGCTCTCCTCGTTTCGGAAAGAGGCGATACACCTGATGGAGCAAAAATGCCCGAGCGGATACACGACGGTTCGTGAAGGAGAAACAAAGGGCCGGCTCCGACAAGCCAGCCCCATTGCGGGATCCAGCGACGTGGTGGAGGAGCGGCGCTGGGGGATCCAGTTCCAGTGTAAATGATTGGCGCGCCTGCGACCTCCCCGGCCCCTCACGTCGTGGGGCGTCGGCCCTGCATCAAATCGTCGATGGTCAGGAGACTCCTGACCCGTACCCGTTCCTGTTCGATACGGGCCAGCCCATCCTGCTCCTTGCGATCGACGATGACCAACACATCCTGTACCTGAAGCCCTGCCGCACGAGCTGCCACGATCGCTTTCAGCACGGAGCCTCCGCTCGTCAAGACGTCATCCACAATCAGCGCGCGGTCGCCGGATGTGACGACACCTTCGAGCAGCCGACCCAGGCCATGGTCCTTGGGCTGCTTGCGCACAAAAAACGTCCGCCATTCGCGGCGCGGGACCGCGGCATAGGCAAAGTCAGAAATGGAGGTGGCGATCGAAATGGCCCCGATCTCCAATCCCCCCAGACAGTCAATACGCAACTCCTTCGTCGCCTCATAGGCCAAGTGAGCCACGAGGTGGCGCGCATGCGGAAACGCCATCAGGGTACGGCAGTCGACATAAAAGGGGCTCATCAAGCCCGAAGCCAGCTTGAACCCCTTGTCGGGATCCCATTTGAACGCCTGCGTGGCGTGAAAGGCGGCAATCAGTTCATCTCGCACCGTCATGGTTCACCTTACTCCCTGGAAAAAGTCCTCCGCCCCCCGCTGGGCCCTCCAGCTCGATTCGGGAAGGGCCGATTGTACACCGATCGGGAGGTCGATCACAGTACACCTCAGCGGAGACGGCCAGCTGCCGCGGAGCCGTGGATACGCGCGGCCGTCTGCACGAAGAGCGGCAGAAGCCCAGCCCACAGCAAAGCCAGCAGTAGAAGTGCCAAGGCGTCGGTGGGCCCCAGCGTCAGCGCCCCAAAGGCCTGTCCGGCCCCATAACTGACCGGCCCAGCCATCCCGCCGAGGAGGGCGGCCAGCCAGCTCCGCCCCTCCAGCCAGCGGAGCGAATGGTGCAACGTCGTGGCAAAGAGGTACCAGAGGGCACAGAGCCACGGTGGGCACAGCCAAGGCGCAAAGGGGTGATCACCGAACCGGAGCAGGCCCAACGCTGTCAGCCCGCTATCCAACAACAACCCGGCAGATCCAATCACCAGGACCACCAGGGTCATGGCGCGAGGCTGGGACGCATTCCAGATATTCACTGCGAGGAGCCCCCCCAGGACCGGGGGAGCCAACCAGGGCTGCCCCCGGCCGGCGCTCAGGATAGCGATCCACCATCCGAGCTGAAAGAAGACTGCATTGCCTAGGGTCTTGATCATCCTGCCATGGGGTCCTGTCGCCAGCCGGAGCGGGCGAACAGCAAATGCGCCGTCGAAATCGATCGTTCCAGGAATCCGCCTTCGCAATACGACAGATAGAAATCCCAGAGGCGGAGAAAGTCATGGCCAAAGCCGAGTTGATGGATCCGCCTCAGGTTCTGCCGAATGTTCGCGCGCCAGCCGCGCAGGGTCGGCGGGTAATGGGCGCCGATATCCTGGACATGCAGCAAGCTGAAATCCGATGCGCGGGTCATGGCGTGGCAGAGGCTTATCACCGAAGGGATACAACTTCCCGGGAAAATGACGCGCTGGATGAAATCAACCGACCGTTTGGCCCGTTCGAAATACCGCTCGTCGATCGTGATGGCCTGCATGAGCATCAAACCATCCGGTTTCAGCAGCCGCCAACAGGCGTCGAAAAACGCGCCATAATACTGCCACCCGATCGCTTCGATCATTTCGACCGACACCAACTTGTCGAATTGCATATCGAGAGAGGGCAGGTCGCGATAGTCACACAGCAGCACTTGCACGCGGTCGGACAGGCCCTCGTCACGAACACGCCGGAGCGCCCAGTCGTATTGGGCCTGAGAGATCGTGGTCGTCGTGACGCGACAGCCAAAGGTCTGAGCCGCGTGACACGCGAGCCCACCCCAGCCGGTCCCGATTTCAAGCAGGTGGTCATCAGGCGACAGATGCAGCTTGCGGCAAATGAGATCGATCTTGGCGCGAGAGGCGTCTTCGAGCGTACTGTCAGGACGAACGAAGTACCCGCAGGAATACATCATCGTCGGATCCAGCATCAGCGCGAAAAACTCATTGCTGAGGTCGTAATGCGCCGCGATGTTCCGCCGACTGCCCGCCTTCGTGTTGCGCCTCAGACCATGCATGAGCTTCAGGAATGGAGCCGACAAGCGGGCGGCTCCCTGCTCCATTCCATCGAGCATGGCGCGGTTCAGGACGAACAGCCGTACGAGCGAGGTGAGATCGTCGCAGCTCCATGCGCCACGGCCGTAACTTTCTCCGGCACCGACGGTCCCACCCCAGGCAATGTCCCGATAGCAGGCGGGGTCGTCGATGATGACCACCGGCCGGAGGGGACAAGGCGACGTCGGGCTGCCGAAGGTCGTCCGTTGCCCGCCCTCCACGATGGTGAGGGCCCCCTGCGTGATCAACTGGAGCCGAGCGAAAACCATGCGCCGCGCCAGCCGGATAGAGAAGCCGTCGCGAGCGCCGGATTCCCTTCGCGGGACGAGGCTCCGTTCCGTCGGTCCCGATGCACAGTCGGTCTTCATAAGACCGTTCATCCGGAAGACCTCCCTGTCTGCGCCAGCGAGGCGCGTGTCTTGGGGTGTGGGTAAAAGGGACAGTGTTTCATCCACAGCCGCAAGGCCTGCCAATGAATCGCGCCGATGACCCTGGCGGTCATGAACGGGTATTGCACCAGGGTCCGCGCGAGGGACGCGGCCGTAAGTTCACGGCGTGTCAGAACCATGGTCGCGTCGAAGAAGCGGCGCCCATCACGCAGATTCACCATATGCACCATCAGACGCTCGCCCGGAGCGCCAAAACGCCAATCGTAGTCCACGTCCATCGGCATAAAGGGCGACACGTGGAATTGCTTTCCGAATCGATACCGGTGGTGAAGGCCGTGGCCCTCGTCCAAAGTCCGATCCAACACATAACAATGCCGTTCGCCCCAGGGCGTGTTCGTCACCTCGGCCACAATGGTTTCCAAGAGCCCATCCGCGTGGTCGAAGCAGTAGTAAAAACTGACGGGATTGAAGACATACCCAAAGTACCGCAGGTGGGTCAGCAGGCAGATCGGTCCCGCAGGCCTCCGCCCTGTAGCGGTTTCGACGAGGTCGCGAACGCTTTGATCCAGCGGCACGCCTGCATCGCCCACATGGTCCGCTCGGCGAAACCAGGCCAGATTCGGATGCGAGGCCGACCAGAACCAGCGCCCGTCGAACAGACTCGGCAACTCGTCCAAATCCAGGTAGAGCATGAACAGGGCATACCGAAACACATGGCTCACCGGGGCCATTCGCCGATGCCGCACCGTTCCCTCATAGACGCCGCTCCTCATTGCGCCCAGGCCTCCAGCGCTCGACAGGCCGCCATGGCACTCTTCACGCCATCCTCGTGAAAGCCGAATCCCCAATAGGCTCCACAATAGAACGTGCGCTGCTGCCCGTTGATGGACCCGTACCGCTCCTGTACCGCGACCGCCTGGGGCGAATACACCGGGTGGTGATAGACAATGCGCTTTAGAACCTTCGCCGGGTCGATCGCCTCGCCATGGTTCAAGGTCACGCAAAACTCACAGGGGGCATCGAGACGCTGCAGCCGGTTCATGTGGTAGGTCAGGACGACCCGCTCCGGCGGTGTGGGCAGCAGATGATAGTTCCACGCCGCCCAGGCCAGTCGCCGCTTCGGCAACAGGGACCGATCGGTATGCAACACCGCTTCGTTTCGCTGGTAGCGGATCGCACCCAACACGTCCTGTTCCAAGGGCGAGGGGTTCGCTAGGAGCGCCAAGGCCTGATCGCTATGGCAGGCCAGCAGGGCCGCCTCGAAGCGCTCGGCTTGCCCTCGTCCCTGCCGGTCTCGCCACCGCACTTCCACGCCTTGCGGGAAGCGTGCAATGGATTCCACTGGAGATTGCAGTCTTATCCGGTCGCGGAAGGGTCGTACCAACGGATCAACATACCGCTGCGATCCGCCTGTAATGACGCGCCAGGTCGGCCGGTTGTTCACCGACAACATTCCATGGTGCTTGAAAAATCGGACCAGATATTGGGCCGGAAAGTCCCAGATCGTCGCCTGGCCGGCCGACCAGATGGCCCCCGCCATGGGCAGCAGATAATTCCGAATGAAAGGCTCCGAGTAGCGCTCGTGTTCGAGGTAGGCCCCGAGCGACGGTCCGGGCCCCGGCTGCTCCAGCAACGCGACCGATTCACGATTGAATCGAAGGATGTCGCGAACCATCCGGTAAAAGGACGGCCGCAGAAGATTACGTCGTTGCGCAAAGAGGCTGTTCAGGGTGGTCCCGTTGTATTCCAGGCCGGTGCGCTCGCAACGCACGCTGAAGCTCATGTCGCTTGGCTGATGCGCAACGCCCAGCTGGTCGAGCAGGGCGATGAAGTTGGGATAGGTCCAATCGTTGAAGACGATGAAGCCCGTATCCACGGCATAGGTCTTTCCTTCGCAAGGGACCTCGACGGTGTTCGTATGCCCACCGATGTAGTCCCCCGCCTCGAACAGGGTGAGATCGTGCCGGCCGTGGAGGAGGTGGCCCGCCGTCATGCCCGCGATGCCGCTACCGATAATGGCGATTTTCATGGCTCTCTCACCAGCCGGGCGCACAAGCGCAGGTAGAGTCGAGTCGGCAGCAGAGTCAACAGCTTGAACGCCAGACTGAAGCGTTTCGGAAAGTGAATCTCCGCCTTGCCCGCTTCGATGCCATCCACGATTCGGCGAGCTGCATCCTCCGCCTCGATGCGAAAGGGCATGGGAAAATCGTTCCGGTCCGTGAGGGGCGTCCGCACGAAGCCGGGACAGACGACGGACACCGTGATGCCAAGTCGGTACAGGTCGATTCGCAGGGACTCCAACAGGTACCTGATGGCTGCCTTCGATGCCCCGTAGGCCTCGGCGCGCGGAAGCCCCGCGTAGGCCACTGTGCTGCTCATGCCGACGAGGTGAGGAGCCGGTGATTGTCGCAGGAGCGGCAACACTGCCTCGATGCCATAGACCATGCTGAGAAAGTTGCTACGCATCGTCCGCTCGAACACTGCGCTGTCGAAGCGATCGACCTCGACATATTCACAGGTGCCAGCATTGAGAACCGCCACATCAAGGCCGCCGAACTGACCGACGATCTCGGAGGCCGCCCGGCGATTAGCGACAGGATCGGACACATCGCAAGGGACTGCCGCCAGGCGGTCGCCGCCGCACTGCTCTACGAGGTGATGGAGCGGGGACTCGTTCCGCGCCGACGCGATGACGGTGGCGCCGCGACGCACCAATTCGACGGCCACCGCTCGACCGATGCCGCTCGATGCGCCGGTGACCCAAACCCGTCGCCCGTTGACCGGATGCCGCCTCATCTCACACCCGCTCCTTGATGAGTCGAATGACCATGCCGATTACGGGGATCTGTTCGTACAGCATCGCACCTGCGTCGAAATAATCCCGGTGGTAGTGAATCTTCTGCCGGAAGTGCAGGTGCGTGGAGCCTGGCACCACCACCGGCTGCCCGCCATTGAGCTTCGGGTGCCTCAGTGCCATCGTCCACATCAGCACGGCCCGCTGGTCCTGCAGCACTTCCTCGTCAAAGGTGAAAGAACAGGCTTCCACGTGGGCATACAATTCCGCAAAATACCGCATGACGGCTCCAAGCCCATCGAGTTTCCGGAAGGGATCCTGAAACACCACATCATCCGCGTAGAGATCCGGCAAGCGTCCCACCGTCTGGGCGTTCAGCCGTCGGTAGGTCTCCTTGAACCGCTCCACGATCGGCTGCATGGACATTGTTCCTCTCATCGCCGAATGCTCATCGGTTCAACAGCCGGGCCTTCAAGGCCTGGTTGATGGGGTCCGGCCCCAGCCAAATGGCGAAGTAGGCCGCCGCAAAGTCCGCACCCTCGACGGTCCCCTTCACGACTCCGTTGAGGGCCAGCTCGGTACCCACTCCCGGGAGATAGGTCAATCCGTACCGATCACCCGGCTTCACATCTTCATAGAGGCGATGCATCTGTTCGATTCGCGGCGCCAGGATCGAGAGCGTCTCCGGCGGAACATTGTCTGCCAAGACCTTGGTGGCGGCTCGCCCAAACTCTGCCCTCCGGATGCTGCGGAAATAGGACAACTCCAGGCGCTTCGGCACGTCGTCCAACACTCGGTCGGGCTCCAAAGCCGATGGGAGATAAAGGGCGGCCACATAGAGAGAAATCGTCCGCATGAACTTCGCGAGACCGACTCCCCGTAGTGGCAGAGTCACGGAACCGGCATGGATCGAATCGGGGAAGGTCACGCCCTCGAGGGAAGCCGCCATGCCTGGGCTCGGCATCGCGACCAGCAGAAAGCCCAACAGCCCGCAGGGTACCGTCCGGTTCCACCATTTCTGCCATCGCCGTTGTAGCCCCCTCCCCATAACCCACCCCCATTCCTCGTGCGAACCCCACTCGGTCAGGCGAAGCGACGGATCTGGTCCGCGAGGGTGTTCGCCACCCTCGTCAGATCAAACGGCCAGGCATAGCGCAATGACACGTTTGGATACTGGCTGCGCAAATGGTCTAAGATTTCCGGTATCTCCACCTCAGAATGCGAACCGCCTGGTGTAAACATGGTCGTCGTCACAGTGATTTCGGTGGCACCTTGCTTGATCAGAGACTCCACCGATTCCTCTAGGGTCGGGCCGCAAAATTCATTGTAGGCCACGGCGAACAGCGCGCCGTCCAATTGGGTACGTAGCCGCGCCGCCACGGCTTCCAGCCCTGCTTGGTAAGGATCGCTCTGCGCCGTGCGCGGCCAGCTTCGGATCGTGCGGTCCAACTCCAGTTCCTCTTGCGACGGAGGCAACTTCGCGGCCCGGCGCTGAGCCTCCAGCCGCTTCAATTTCGTGACGAGATCCTGCGGACAATCCTTCGGAATTCCGCCGTGCCCCACCAAAATCACCCCTCGTGTCGTCCCCGCCATGCTGCCATTCTCCTTCCTGACGAGTGTGGTCGATCGTGTCACACCGCTCTTTGATGGAGTTTCGCCGTCACACGTGGTTGCGTAACATGAGCTCTTTCGGATGTGGGTTGAGATACACCTGGTCATGGACGTACTCGACATCGAAAACCTGGACGTAATGTTTGATCAGCGTGAGGGGTACGATCAGCGGCGTAAGGCCCTGATGGTAATCCGCAATGACGCCCAACAGTTCCTGCTTTTCCTGCACGGTCAACCGGTCTTTGAAGTGCCCCAGAATATGTTGCAGAACGTTCACGTGTTTGCGCACCGTCGCCTTCACGGCCAAGGCTTGCATGAACAACTCGCCGTATCGGGAGGCCAGTTCGTGCGGGCGGTGTTGATTGGCCTGCGCCACCAGGCGTCCAAGCGTCTGGTAGTGCCGGACGCTGTGCGCGAGCAGGAGATACTTGTGAATCGTGTGGAACCGCACTACGGCCTGCCTGGTCGCCCCCCCCTGCACGAGATCGCGCCAGCGCCGATAACAAAACACCCGCTCGATGAAGTTCTCGCGCAGAATGGGATCACACAGCCGACCTTCCTCTTCCACTGGGGTCAGGGGAAAGCGTTTCATGAAGGCCATGGCAAACAGACCCACCCCCTTGCGGTTCGGCATTCCATGTTTGTTATAGAGGCGCACCCGCTCGATTCCGCAGCTCGGCGAGTCCTTCTTGAAGACGTAACCGGACAGGTCCAGCCGGTCGAGTTCAAGGAGGCGGCTCTTCGCCATCGCCTCGATCGCGGGCGTATGGTCCTGCCCGCTCTTGATGGTCATGAGGCGGGGACCATCAGGGTCGCCGACCAACCGCATCGCTTCGCGCGGGGTCCCCAACCCGGCTTCCACTTCGGGACAGACCGGCACCCATTCGACATACCGCCCCAACAGGTCGGTGAGAAAGGCATCCCGCTTGTGCCCTCCATCGAATCGCACACCCTCTCCGAGCAGGCAACGGCTGATCCCCAGGCGAAGCGGCGCGATGGTCATGTCGTCCCCTTCTGTTTGGCCAAGGTGAGATATTCTTCCCGCGCAGTCTTGTGGTCCACCATCGGCGCAGGATAGTCGACCCCGATCCGGCACCCGGCCCGCTCCTGTTCATCGGGTGGCATGAGATGCGGCTCATGGAGCCACTTCACAGGCACCTCCGCCAGTTCCGGCACATAGTGCCGAATGTAGTCCCCGTCGCGGTCGAATTTTTCGCTTTGGATGCGCGGGTTGAAGATTCGATACCCCTGCATGGCGTCTGTGCCCGTGGAGGCGCACCATTGCCAGTTTCCGTTGTTGGCCGCCAGATCACCGTCCACCAGGTGCTGCATGAAGTACCGCTCGCCGCTCTGCCAATCGATCCGAAGGTCCTTCACGAGGAAAGAGGCCGTGACCATGCGCACCCGATTGTGCATCCAACCAGTCTGATTGAGTTGTCGCATCCCCGCATCCACGATGGGATAACCGGTGCGGCCCTCGCACCAGGCCGCAAACAAGCAATCACGATCGGGGCCCTCTGGGCGCGGTGCCGGCAATCCGTCCTTCGCCTTGAACGGTCCCTTGGTCACCTGGGGAAAGGCCATGAGCACCTGTTGAAAAAATTCTCGCCAGACCAATTCGTCGAGCCAGGTGAAAACATCGGCCCTGGAAACGGCCCCCCCTGCCGTGAGGGCGGCCAAGGCCGCATGCACGGCTGTTCGGGAGGACAGGGTGCCAAATCGGAAGTGTGGAGACAGTTTGGACGTCCCATCGAGCGCAGGCAGGTTGCGCCCATTCACGTAATCATGGATCGGCCCGCGCAGGAACCATTGCAACCTGGACTGGGCCGCCCGTTCTCCCGGTTCGATCCACAGCGGAACCTGCTCGTAGCCCAAGTCCTGCGCCGACGGCCAGTCCCGCGGCATCGATGTCTCGTTGCCGTCCGCTCTCCGCTTGGGCGCCGGAATCATCGGCGGAGTCGCTGCGCGCCACTGGTTCCACCAGCGATCCCGGTAGGCGCTGTACCTTTGGAAGGGGTCACCGGTCAACCCACGAACTTCCTCCGCCTCGAACACGACATGGTCCTTGAATGTCTTCACGGTTCTGCCCTGCTGGGAGAGGCAGTCCTGGACCCTGCGATCGCGATCCCGCGCGGCCGGCTCGTAATCCCGATTCCAGTAGACCGCGTCGATCCCGAGATCCCTCACCGCCTGGAGGACTGCCTCGGTCTGCTCACCGATGCGGTACTGGAGCATTAGCCCCAGTTGGCCAAGCGAGGCTCTCAATTCATTCAAGCAGCCCAGCATGAACCCGACGCAGGCAGATCCGAACAGGTGGGAGCGCAGGAGCGGCTCGTCGAACACGAACAGCGGCACGACCTCTCGGCAGTCCCGGCAGGCGGCAAACAAAGCGGGATTATCGCGGACACGGAGGTCACGGCGAAACCACACCAACCCCTTCATGACGGAACCTCCGGAGTAGACGCCAGCCGACGGGCCGGTGGCAAGGGATCGGCGAACAGTGCCCGCCGCCAGGCCAGGTAACAGAGAAACAAGACCGTGGAAACCATGAATCCCGTTCTCAATCGATGGAATCCAAATGCCAGTTGATTCAACAACTCACTTACGATCCCGAACCCGCCATACGCCATGGCGAGCCCCCAAGCCCAGGGGCGAAGGAACAAGAAGCCGTAGCCAATGACGAAGTGGGCGGCCGGAGAATGGAGCTTCACGATATAGGCCAGCGGACCGGCGATCGTGACGCCGAACAACTTCAGGGCATAAGCCGGGAAGAACTCGATGATGAGCAGATCGATCAGGCCGACGAGGACGAAGAGAGCCCCGAACAGTTTGATGTCCCGCCCGTGCTCACTGCTATGGCCGGCCATGGTCAGGTCCTCCTTCCATTGCGGCGGCGATATCGGATTGTTGCCGCACACTCGATTGGATCATTTCCTTCGCCATGCGAGCCAGGCCACCAGGCGGATCCACCAAGTCTTCCGTATGCCGATGCGCCAGGTTCAAGTAGAGCTGCTCCACCGCCATCCAGCTTTCATCCGGGGACAGCCGTAGAGAGTTTGACTGGATACTCGGGCAACCGTGATGTCCCGAACCTCGCCGTCTCGCTTCACGCCCAGCTTGACCACCGATCCGGCCTCGCCGCGTATCATCGACGCCACTTGTTCGTAGGTCTTGCCGGTGACGGCTTGCCCGTCCACAGTCACGAGTTCATCTCCTTGCTTCAACCCTGGTTGCTGCGCCGGCCCATCGGGATAGATCTGCGCGATGTACAAGACCGCCGGATCGCCCACACGCTCGGCGCCGACGTGGAGCGCCACCCCGATCACCCCATCCGGGCCCGACGTCTCCGCGCCGTGGCCGGACGTCGCCGTTCCCGGAGGCGATTCTGAGTGGGCCAGGGCCAAGCCAGAAGGGGGCCACGCCAGGGTCGTGATCAGCCCCACTAGCACGGTCATCTTGATTACGGATCTCGTCTCCATCGTTCGGTTCCTCCCTGTTAAAGGTGCAGGCTCATCAACAACAATCCCAGGCCCCCGAACAACACCAGTGCATTCAGATACAGTGACCGCTGATGCAAGCGGGTCCAGGCTGCCGACAACTGCGCATCCACGGCACCCTGACGCTCTTGCTCCTTGAGCCGATCCCGCATCTCATTACTCCGAGGGGTGAGGGGCGAAAGGCAATAGTCTTCAGCGGCCAGGAGACACAGCCAGGTGAGACCGACCGCCCAGTAGAGCGGGCTCACTCCAGTCACCAGGCCGATGATGACCCACGAGAGCAGCCCCATCCCCGTCGCCAGCATGCCCAGCAAGTAATAGGCCGGGAACAGCTTCCGTACGACCTTGCCGAACGATTCCGGCTCCAAGGTCTTGGCCAGCACCGGAGCCACGACGAACGAAAGGCAGACCACCTTCCCTATGAGGGTGCCGATTGCCAGCGTATGAAGATATGTGAGCGGTCCTTCCATCCGAGTCACCTCTCC
>JAANMW010000506.1_pt1 | contig 45881 bp, 33 predicted proteins | sample 7279671 | NCBI WGS metagenome assembly JAANMW01 (sample SAMN14094541, study PRJNA606508) | bioreactor metagenome | isolation source: A lab-scale SPAN reactor treating ammonium-rich wastewater day 247 | place: Ireland: Galway | collected 2017-09-19 | reverse complement strand
GCCGGCCCCATGACCCCGATCACCGCCTGCGCCGACGTGACATCGAGCGCGGTACAGCGCGCGTCGGGGGGGATCGCGCGCACGAGCCAGGCGAAGTCGCGCACCTGCGCGCCCGCGCCGGTCACGACGAGAAACGACGATTCCGCCAGCCGGGCGACGGTGAGGTCGGCCTCGATGCCACCGCGCTCGTTCAGCCACTGCGTGTAGACGATCCGGCCGGGCGCCACGTCGACATCGTTCGCGCACAGGCGCTGCAGGATACGGCACGCATCCGATCCGTCGACACGAAACTTGGCGAACGACGTCTGGTCGAACAGCGCGACACGGTCGCGCACCGCCAGGCATTCGTCGCGCGCGGCCCGGTGCCACGCCGGCACACCCCAGCCGTAGTCGAACTCGGCGCGTTCACCGGGCTCGGCGAACCATTGCGCGCGCTCCCAGCCGGCGAACTCCCCCATGCAGGCGCGCATCGCGACCAGCCGGTCATGCAGCGGCGAACGTCGCGCCCCGCGCGCGGTCGTGTACTGGCGGTGCGGCCAGTGGTCGGCGTAGAGCAGGCCGAGCGATTCCACCGTCCGGTCGTGCAGGTAGCGCCGCGTCGCCTGCGCAGGGTGCATGCGGCGGATGTCGACATCGGCGAGGTCGATCGGCTCATGGCCGTCGCGGATCCACTCCGCGAGCACCTTGCCGGCGCCGCCCGAGCTCTGGATGCCGATCGAGTTGAAGCCGGCGGCGACGAACAGGCGGCGCACTTCGGGTGTCTCGCCCAGCAGGTAGCGGTCGTCCGGCGTGAAGCTCTCCGGACCGTTGAACCAGGTGCGGATGCCCGTACGCGCCAGTACCGGCACGCGCGCCGTCGCGCGCTCCAGCACAGGGCCGAAGTGGTCGAGGTCGTCGGGCAGCGCGTCGAAGGCGAAGTTCTCGGGGATGCCCCCCATTCCCCACGGCTTGGCGCGCGCCTCGAACGCGCCGACGAGAAGTTTCCCCGCGTCTTCCTTGACGTATGTCTCCTCGTCGGGAACGCGCAGGACCGGCAGGTCTCGCGGCAGTCCGTCGATCGGCTCGGTGATGGCGTAGAAGTGTTCTGCCGCGTGCAGGGGGACCGCCACGCCGATGTCGCGCGCGAGCGCGTGCGACCACATGCCGCTGGCCAGCACGACCGCGTCGGCGCGGATGTCGCCGTCGTCGAGTCGCACGCCCGTAGCGACCCCGCCGTGCACGAGGATCCGCCGGACGGATGCGCCCTCGACGATGCGCACGCCGAGCGAGCGCGCGCCGCGTGCGAACGCGAGCGTCACGCCCACGGGATCGGCTTGTCCGTCGCGCGGCAACCAGAAGCCACCGGTCACCCCGCGACCGTCGAGCAGCGGGTAGCGCGCGAGCACCTCCGAGGGCGAGAGCGTTTCCACCTCGAGACCGAAGCCGCGCGCCATCGACGCCTGCCGCTTCAGCTCCTCGAGTCGCGCCCCGGTCAGGGCGACGCTGATCGAGCCGTTCTGCCGGAAGCCGGTCGACTGGCCGGTCTCGCGCTCGAGCGTGCCGAGCAGCTCGGTCGTGTAGCGCGCGAGCGTCGTCAGGTTGCGGGTCGCGCGGAGCTGTCCGATCAGGCCGGCAGCGTGCCAGGTCGTGCCGCACGTCAGTTGCCGCCGTTCGAGCAGGACGACGTCCGTGATGCCGAGCTTCGCCAGATGCCAGGCGATCGAACAGCCGATCACCCCGCCGCCGACGATGACGACATCTGCGCGCGAGGGCAACGCTGTGCTCACGCGCTCGCGCCCGGCGCGCCGGAGTACGTCGGCAACCCGCTCACGCGGCGTCGGTCAATCGACCTTGAACCCGGTTTCCCGGATCACGCGACCGAAGCGCTCGTACTGCTCGCGCACGTAGCGCACCGAGTCCGCCGGCGACAGCAACGATGCGTCGATGCCCATCTGCTTCAGCCGCGCGGCGATCTCCGGTTCGCGCGCGATCGCGGCCAACTCGCCGTGCAGCCGCGCCACCACCGCAGGCGGCGTGCCGGCGGTCGTGAAGTAGGCGAACGTGGACACCATCGGCGGGATGCTCTGGCCGAACTCCGACGGGATCGGTACGTCAGGGGCCACCGGCGAGCGGCGTTCGTCGAACAGCACGAGCGGCCGAAGCTTGCCGTCGCGCACGTGCTCCGCCGTGCCCGCCACGAGGTCGATGGTCCCCGTCACGTGCCCGCCGTACAGGTCCGTCAGCGCCGGCGGCAAGCCCTTGTAGGCGACGAGTTCGAAGTCGAGCCCCGAACGTTGCTTGAACGAGGTCATCATGATGTGGACGGTACTGCCCGGAGCGTTCATGGTGAGCGACACCTTGCCCGGCGAGCGGCGGATCGTATCGATCAGGTCCGCGAAGGTCTTTTCCGGCCGGTCGGCGCGGACGACCAGCCAGTTGGGCACCGTGCCCACGACCATGACCGGCGCGAGGTCCTTGAGCGGATCGTAGGCCAGGTCCTTGATCGTGTATGGGTTGATCGCGAACGATGCGTCGCTCGTCAGGAGCAGCGTGTGTCCGTCCGCGGGCGCCTTCACGGCGGCGAGCACCCCGGGCACCGTGGCGCCGCCCGCGCGATTCTCGACCACGACGTCCTGGCCGAGCTTCTCGGACAGCCGCCGGCCCATCGTGCGCGCGATGACGTCGGTCGATCCGCCCGGAGGGAAGGGAACGACGATCCGGATCGGTCGATTGGACAGCGGCAGGCTGTCGACCGGCGCCGCCAACGCGAGGACGAGGCCGAGCGCAAGCAACACCGCGACAGGCTTGGGCGTGAGTCGAACCATGATCGGTCTCCTTGCGACGCATGCCCCGTCCATGCGGGGCACGCGACGAAAGTAGTCCGCGCGGCCGTCCGCCGCTAGCCTGTTTCGGACATTCGACAGCCGCTCGCGGACCGCCACGGCGGGCCGGCCCGTTCGGCATCAGGCCGCGGGAACCGGAAACTCGCCTGCCGGCGGCGCGAACGGCAGTCGCCGCTCGGCCGAAGGCGGATGTCCGTGCAGGACCCGGTAGCAGCGGGCGAAATGCGACGCCGAGACGAACCCGCAGGCGAGCGCGACTTCCGTGACCGGCAGGTCGGTCAGACGCAGCAGTGCCCGCGCGTGCTCGAGCCGTCGCGCACGTCGAAACGCGGCCGGCGTGGTCATGAGTTCTCGGCGGAACAATCGCGTCAGGTGCCGCACCGACAGGCCGACGCGTCGCGCGAGTTCGCGCTCGCCCAGCGCACGCGCCGGCTCGGCGGCCAGAAGGCGCCGCGCCTCCGTCACGGCGCGATGCCGCCCCGGGTCCGCTGCGGGCGCATTGCGTTGCGCCTGCGTACCCGCGCGGATGGTTTCGTGCAGGCAGTGCTCGGCGACGCGCTGCGCCAGTGCGGCGCCGTGGTCCTGTTCGATCGCCGCCAGCATCATGTCGATCACCGCGGTGCCCCCGGCGCAGGACATTCGCCGGCGGCCGACCTCGAACAGCGTCGGGCGGAGGTCCGCGCGAGGGAAACGATCTCGGAACGCCCCGGCGACCTCCCAATGCACGGTCACCGCGCAGCCATCGAGCAGGCCGGCCGCGCCGAGAAGCATCGAGCCGGTGTCGAGTCCGCCGAGCGTCGCGCCTTCGCGGTCGCAGCGTTGCAGCCATCGCTGCAACGCGGGGGTGAGGAAGCGTTCGGGACGCAGATCGGCGCAGACGATGAGTGTCCCCAATCGCGGCGCGCGCGCGTAGGTGTGGTCGACACGGATCACGATGCCGTTGCGGTCGCGGACGTCGGTGCCGTCGACCGAAATCGTGTACCAGGCGTAGCGCGACGCGACGGGCAGGTACCGGTTGGCGATACGCAGCGGCTCGATCGCGGAGGCGAGCGCGATCACCGTGAACTCGGGCACCAGGAGAAACCCGATCGGGCCGGGAAGCCGCGGCTCGCGCCCAGGAACCGGGGGCGCCTGGCGCGCGGACGATTTTCGTTTCGCCGATGGGCTGTCCATGAACTGCTCCCTCACGCTTCGACCTCGAGGGCGACCGCTGGACTCGAGCCGACCCGGAAGGCGCTCAAAGACATTGCCGCGATGCCGGCGCACCCGTTCAGGTGCCTGCATTGGGTCAACCGGCAGTTCCGGGGCGGAACCAGGGCGGGTCGCAGTTGGACGCCGATCGTCCTGTCGCAGGACGCGTCCCCGACGGACAGCCCGTTCGGGCGGGCCGAGACTCGCCGCACGTCGAACCGTTCCGTCGACCAAGCGACTCGCCGGCATCGAAACGGCACCCTTGCGTCACGAGTCCCGGAAATGGGACGGCCCGCATCGCTGCGGGCCGTTCGAATCTGGTTGCGGGGGAAGGATTTGAACCTTCGACCTTCGGGTTATGAGCCCGACGAGCTGCCAGACTGCTCCACCCCGCGGAAGGAGGTCAAGTATAACGCGATTGCCCGCCTCCGGTCAATCGGGGCGACTGCGCCTCGGACCGCGGATGGCAACCTTCTGCGTACCACCCGGTTGCCCCGTCAGCGCTGCGGGTCGGGAGCATCCTCGTCGGGCCGGGGAAAGGCGACGACGTGGTCGATGTCGAGCCGGATGCCGATGGGCTCGCCGATCGCGTGGTCGTGGTGCGACGGCACCACCGCGAGCACCCGCGTGCCGGACGCGAGGGCGAGCGTGTAGAGGAACTCGGAGCCGCGAAAGGTCTTGGCGACCACGTTCGCGCGCCACGGGCTCGCGTCGTCGTGCACGATGTCGTCGGGACGCAGCAGGACGTCCGCCGCGTCGCCTTCGCGCAGTTCCGGACGCGGCGCGCCGTCGAGTTCGCCGAGTTCGGTGAGAAGCCGCCCGCGCGCGTCCGCGACGCCGCGCACGAACACGCCCTGGCCGATGAAATCGGCGACGAAGCGCGTACGCGGCTGGTGGTAGAGGTCGTAGGCGCTCGCCCACTGCTCGATCGTTCCCTCGTTCATCACGCCGATCTCGTCGGCGATCGCGAACGCCTCGTGCTGGTCGTGGGTGACGAGGATCGCCGTGATCCCCGCCTCCTTGAGGATCGCGCGCACCTCGAGCGAGAGCCGCTCGCGCAGGTCGGTGTCGAGGTTGGAAAACGGCTCGTCGAGGAGCAGGAGCCCGGGCCGGGGCGCGAGCGCGCGCGCGAGCGCCACGCGCTGCTGCTGTCCGCCCGACAACTCGTGCGGCCACGCGCGCGCCGCGTCGGCGAGGCCGACGAGTTCGAGCATCGCTCGCGCGCGCGCGTCGCGCTCCGCGGGTGTGGCGCGCGCGAGTCCGAAGGCCACGTTGCGCAGGACGTCGAGGTGCGGGAACAGCGCGTAGTCCTGGAACACCATGCCGATGCCGCGTTCCTCGGGCGGCACCTCGACGCCCGGCGACGACACGACGCGTCCGGACAGCGCGATGCTGCCGCCGCGGACCGGCTCGAAGCCCGCGATGCAGCGGAGCACCGTCGTCTTGCCGCAGCCCGAGGGCCCGAGCAGGCAACCGATCGCGCCCGCCGGCAGCGAGAACGACAGCCCGCGCACGACCGGGACACGGTCGTAGGCCTGTTCGAGCGATGTCACCTCGAGCGTGGCTGCCATCGCGCGAGTCTACCCGTGCCGCGCGGCCGGGAGCGCTGCCTGTCGCTGCGCGCCACCCGGGCGGCCGAGTTCCGCGAGCCTCGCCGCGATGCCCGTTCCGACGTGCATGCGCGGATGCATCGCGGGATCGTGCGCCGCAACGCGGTCGCGCGCGACCTCGAAGGCCTGTGCCAAGCTCGCGCCCTTCCCCATGCCGTCCTCGAAGAAGGCGCGCCCGAACGCCGTGGCGCCGGCTTCGACGCCGCACCCGGCGGAGGAACTCGCGGCATCCGACGCCACGATCACCGCGGTGTCGTCGTCGGCGAGTTCGTCGGCGAAGGCCCCGGCGTTGCAGGCCGACACGACGACCACGCGATAGCGGATGCCGGCATCGTCGAACGCGCTGCGCACGCCCGCCGCGCTGATCGGGACGAGTTCGAGCGGCGGCATGCGCACGTCGAGTTCGCCGTTCCGTCGGCTCGGCGCGGCGAGGTAGACCATCGCGATGTCCTCGTCGGGATCCATCGCGGCGGCGAACTCGTCGAGCGTGTCGCGCAGGTGCGTCAGCGAGGCGATCGGATCGGTGAGGAGCGTGCGCCGATCGTTCAGGAGCACGATAGAGCGGCCAGCGGCGCCCCCGCGCTCGTCCATCGCGTGCCGCGCAGCCTCGACGTCGGCGCGGTACGCCGGCTCGTTCGCATCGCCCGCGAAGCCGGCGAAGTAGAGGTCGGTGACGCCCGGCCTGCCGTCCTCGATCGCGTCGAGCGCCTCGTCGAGGATGCGCATCTGCTCGGAGAGCACCGGCTCGGAGGCCGGGCTCGGGTAGCGGGAATCGGGCGCGTCGCGTGCGGGCGGAGCGAACCACGGCTCGAGCGTCATGATCGCCGAGGACAGGAAGATCGGCACGGCCAGCACGACGCCTCCCGCGAGCGCGCGGACCGCGCGCATTCCGCGGCGGTACTCGAGCGCTACGTGGACGATGCGTACGAGGACGACGAGGATCCACGCGAGGACCACGTCGTCGACGACGCCGGTCCATGCATCCGGCACGCCGAGTTCCTGCCACGGCAGGCCGTTCGCGAGCTGCAGGACCGGGAACGCCGAGAGCGCGATGACCGGAATCGCGTGCACGAGCGCGCGGTCGCGGTTCAGGAGCGCGATCAGCGCGGAAGCAAGAATCAGGATGCCGCCGGAGTAGATCTCGTTGCCGAGGCCACGCCACGAGAACGCGGCGCCGTCGCCGTAGCGCATGGCGTCCGCGGCGACATCGACGAGCGCGGAGACGACGAAGAGCGCGAGGAGCTGCCGGAGGTCGATCCGGAACGCCAGGCGACGGACCGGCAGGAACAGCGCGACACGGAGTCCCGCCGCGAGATTGCGGGCGAGCGCGCGCGCGAACGCGCGCATCAGGTCACCGGCTGCGCGTGCGAGGCGACGTAGGAGCGCACCGCGCCGGCGTCGTTGGCGATCACGGTCCGGTACTGCGGGCGCGCCTCGAGGCCGTCGAAGGCGCGCGGACGATCGGGATCGCGCCCGAGCGCCTCGCGGATCGTCGCGGCGAACTTCGCCGGCAGCGCGGTCTCGATGCACAGCAGAGGCACGTCGCGGTCCCGCTGCTCGAGCCCGACCTTGAGGCCGTCGGCGGTGTGCGGGTCGACGACGCGGCCGTAGCGCGCGGCGATGGCGCGAATCGTGGCGACGCGGTCCGCATGCGTGCTCCTGCCCGACACGAACCCGAAATCGGCCATGCCGCGCCAGGCGTCGGTGCCGCCGAGGTCGAACGACCCCTGCCGCGCGAGATCGTCCCACAGTGCGCGCAGGCGACCCGCATCGCGCCCGACGAGGTCGAACACGAAACGCTCGAAGTTCGACGCCTTGCTGATGTCCATCGACGGCGACGACGTCGCGCGCGTCTCGGCCGCGCCGCGCGGCCGGTAGCGGCCGGTGCGGAAGAATTCGTCGAGCACGTCGTTCTCGTTGGTCGCGAGGATGAGCCTTCGCAGCGGCACGCCCATGCGCTTGGCGACGTGCGCGGCCAGGATGTTGCCGAAGTTGCCCGACGGCACCGCGACGTCGACCGGCGCGCCCGGCGCGCTCCGCGCGGCGAGGTAGCCGTGCACGTAGTAGACGACCTGCGCGGCGACGCGCGCCCAGTTGATCGAGTTGACCGCGCCGATCGCGTAACGGCGCTTGAACGCCGCATCGCCGGCGATCGCCTTGACGATGTCCTGGCAGTCGTCGAAGGTGCCGTCGACCGCGAGGTTGTGGATGTTGGCGTCGGCGAGCGAGTACATCTGCGCCTGCTGGAACGGGCTCATGCGGCCGTTCGGCGAGAGCATGTACACCTCGATGCCGCGCCGGCCGCGCATCGCGACCTCGGCCGACGAGCCGGTGTCGCCGGAGGTCGCGCCGAGGATCGTGATCCGGCGCCCCTCGCGCGCGAGCGCGTACTCGAAGAGCTCGCCCAGGAGCTGCATCGCGACGTCCTTGAACGCGAGCGTCGGCCCGTTCGACGCGCACAGGAGGCCCAGTCCGCTCTCCAGCCACTCGACCGGGACGATCGCCTCGCTCCCGAACTTCTCCGGCGCGTAGGCGCGCGCGACGAGCCCCTTCAGGTCCGGCGCCGGAATGTCGCTCGCATAGCGCGAGAGCACGTCGAAGGCGATGTCGCGGTAAGGCGCACCGTGCAGCGCCTCCAGTTCGCCCGGCGCGAACGCGGGGTAGCGCTCGGGCACGGCGAGCCCGCCGTCGGGCGCGAGGCCCTCGAGCAGGATCGCGAGGAACGGCTGCGGCGCGTCGCGCCACGCGCCCCGGGTGGACAGGTACCTCACGCCAGCCTCACGCGAGGTCCTCGAGCCGGATGCGCACCACGCGGCCGCGCACGGTGGCGAGCGCCTCGATCGCGCGGATCGCGTCGACGACGCGCTTCTCGACCGAGCGGTGGGTGAGCAGGATGATGTCGGTCTGCTCCTCGCCCTCGTCGGGCTCCTTCTGGATCATCGCGTCGATCGAGATCTCGCGGTCGGCGAGGATGCGCGTGATGTCGGCCAGCACGCCGGGCTTGTCCTCGACGCGCATCCGCAGGTAATAGCTCGTCTCGACCTCGCCGATCGGCAGCACCGGCACGTCGGAGAGCTGGTCGGGCTGGAACGCGAGGTGCGGCACCCGGTGCTCCGGGTCCGCCGTGTGCATGCGCGTCACGTCGACGAGGTCGGCGATCACCGCGCTCGCGGTCGGCTCCGCGCCGGCACCGGCGCCGTAGTACAGCGTCGCGCCCACCGCGTCGCCCTTCACCAGCACGGCGTTCATCGCGCCCTCGACGTTGGCGATCAGGCGCTTCGCCGGGACGAGCGTCGGGTGGACGCGAAGCTCGTAGCCCTCGCGCTTGCGCCGCGCGATGCCGAGGAGCTTGATCCGGTAGCCCAGTTCCTCGGCGTAGCGGATGTCCTCGCGCGTGAGCTTCGTGATCCCCTCGTGGTAGGCGCCGTCGAAGCGCATCGGTACGCCGAAGGCGATCGCGGCCATGATCGTGAGCTTGTGCGCGGCATCGATGCCCTCGACGTCGAAGGTCGGGTCGGCCTCGGCGTAGCCGCGCTTCTGCGCCTCCGCGAGCACCGATGCGAACGACGCACCGGTCGCGCGCATCGTCGAGAGGATGAAGTTCGACGTGCCGTTGATGATGCCGGCGATCCACTCGATGCGGTTCGCGGTCAGGCCCTCGCGCAGCGCCTTGATGATCGGGATCCCGCCGGCGACCGCGCCCTCGAAGGCGACCATCACGCCCTTCGCGTGCGCGGCGGCGAAGATCTCGTTGCCGTGGAGCGCGAGCAGCGCCTTGTTCGCCGTGACCACGTGCTTGCCGCGCGCGATCGCGTCGAGCACGAGCGTGCGTGCCGGCTCGATGCCGCCGATCGCCTCGACGACGATGTCGACGTCCGGATGCGCGGCGACCTTCGCCGGGTCGTCGGTCAGGCCGACGCCGTCCGCGCCGCGCAGCGCCGCGCGCGCGCGGTCGGGTGTGCGCGTGCCGATCCACGCGACGCGGATCGGGCGTCCCGCCCGGCGCGCGATCTCCTCGCCGTTTCGCGCCAGCACGTCGAACACGCCGCGGCCGACGGTCCCGAATCCCAGCAATCCGACGTGGAGCGCCTTCATGCGGTCAGGCGGCCTGCGACAGGCCGTCGTCGCGGAACATCTGCTTGATGCCGCGGATGGCCTGCCGCGTGCGCGCCTCGTTCTCGATCATCGCGAAGCGCACGTGGCCGTCGCCGAACTCGCCGAAGCCGACGCCGGGCGACACCGACACCTTCGCCTGCGCGAGCAGGCGCTTGGTGAACTCGAGCGAACCCGCGGCGCGGTAGGCCTCGGGGATCTTCGCCCACACGTACATCGACGCCTTCGGGTTGTCGACCATCCATCCGGCTTCGTGCAGGCCCCGCACCAGCACGTCGCGGCGGCGCTGGTAGCGCATCGCGATTTCGGCGACGCAGTCCTGCGGGCCTTCGAGCGCGGCGATCGCGGCCACCTGGATCGGCGTGAACGTGCCGTAGTCGTGGTAGCCCTTGATGCGGCCGAGCGCGTTGACGAGGTCGCGGTTGCCGACCATGAAGCCGACGCGCCAGCCGGCCATGTTGTAGCTCTTCGACATCGTGAAGAACTCGACCGCCACGTCGCGCGCGCCGGGCACCTGCATGATCGACGGCGCCTTCCAGCCGTCGAAGCAGATGTCCGCGTAGGCGAGGTCGTGGACGACCCAGATACCGTATTCGCGGGCGAGCGCGACGATCTTCTCGAAGAAGTCGAGTTCGACGCACTGCGCGGTCGGGTTGGCCGGGAAGTTCAGGATGAGCATCTTGGGTTTCGGAAAGCTCATCCTGATCGTGTGCTCGAGTTCGGCGAAGAAGTCGACGCCCGGCGCGAGCGGGATCTGCCGGATGTCGGCGCCGGCGATGATCGGCCCGTAGATGTGGATCGGGTAGCTCGGGTTGGGGACGAGCACCGTGTCGCCGCGATTCATCGTCGCGAGCACGAGGTGCGCGATGCCCTCCTTCGACCCGATCGTGACGATCGCCTCGCTCTCGGGGTCGAATTCGATGCCCCAGCGCGCCCGGTACCAGTGGCAGATCGCGCGGCGCAGCCGCGGGATGCCCTTGCTCACCGAGTAGCCATGGGTATCGGGCCGTTGCGCGGACTCGACGAGCTTGGCGACGATGTGCGGCGGCGTCGGGCCGTCGGGATTGCCCATGCCGAAGTCGATGATGTCCTCGCCGCGGCGGCGGGCGGCCATCTTGAGTTCGGTGGTGATCGCGAAGACGTAGGGGGGCAGCCGCTCGAGGCGGTCGAAGCGTTTCGGGGGAGGAAGCATGGCGGGCTCTCGCGTAAGCGCCCGGAACCGTCCGAGCGACGCGCCGCCGGTCCCCGGGCGGATCCCGGGGCAGGCGACCGTATAATCGTAGCCAATCCGCGGGTTTACCGCAACGCACCATCGACCGGCACGACCGACGTGAAGCTCTCCCTCGACTCAGGCGCCGGCATCGTCGTCACCGGAGCGGGTCCGGGATGGATCCGGGTCGGCGCGCAGGAAGTGCGCGACAACGTCGTGCTGGCGCCGGACCGCATGGTCCCCGGGTTCGCGCCGCACGGCTTCGACGCGCTCGAAGCCGCCGACCTCGCGGCGTTGCTCGAACACCGACCCGAACTCGTGATCCTCGGCAGCGGCGCCGTGCAGAAGTTCGTCCACCCGCGCACGCTCGTTCCGCTGATCGACGCCCGGGTGGGTGTCGAGACGATGGCGACACCCGCCGCCTGCCGCACGTTCAACATCCTCTCCGGCGAGGGTCGGCGCGTGGTGGCCGCCCTCATCGTCGGGTGAGGCACGTTGAACGTTCGACGTTGGACGTTTGACGTTCAACGTCCAACCATGCGACGCAGTCGCGTAGTCGTCGCGGTGGGGACCGCGCAGACGCTCGCGTGGGCGTCGTCGTACTACCTGCCCGCGGTTCTCGCCGACTCGATCGCATCCACGCTCGCGCTCTCGCGCACCTGGGTGTTCGGCGCGTTCTCGATCGCGCTGGCGTTGACCGGATTCCTCGGCCCGGCGATCGGGCGGCACATCGACGCGACCGGCGGCCGCAAGGTGCTCGCCGCCTCGGCGCTCGTGCTGCCCGCCGGACTCTCGCTGCTCGCGGGGGCGCAAGGCCCGGTGTCGCTCGTGCTCGCGTGGGCGGTGCTCGGCATCGGCATGGCGCTCGGGCTCTACGACACGGCGTTCGCTGCGCTCGCCGCGATGTACGGCCGCGCCGCGCGCTCGCCGATCACCGGCATCACGCTCCTCGCAGGATTCGCGAGCACGCTCGGCTGGCCGGTGTCCGCCTGGCTCGACCACGTGGTCGGCTGGCGCGCGGCCTGCCTCGCGTGGGCCGCGGTTCATCTGGTCGTGACGCTGCCGTGCTACCTCGTTGCCGTGCCGCGGCGCGCGGTCCGCGAACCCGACGACCCCGACGTCGAGGTCGATGCGCCAGCGCACGCGGGAGCGACGCCCCGCCATGCGATGCTGCTCCTGGGCTTCGCGTTCGCCGCTGTCGCGTTCGTGTCGACGTCGATGAGCGCGCACCTGCCGCGCCTGTTGCAGGACACCGGCGCGAGCACCGCGGCGGCGATCGCCGCGGCATCGCTCGTCGGCCCCGCGCAGGTGGCCGCGCGCTTCGCGGAATTCCTGAGCATGCACCGGTGGCAACCGCACCCGGCCGCAGTCGCCCGGGTCGCGGCGAGTCTCAATCCGATCGGCGCAGGTGTGCTGGCGTTCGCCGGGGGCGCCGGGTTCGCGGCGCCGGTCTTCGCGTTGCTGTACGGCGCGGGCAACGGACTCTTGACGATCGCGCGGGGCACGCTGCCCCTCGCGCTGTTCGGTCCCTCGGGCTACGGATTCCGCCAGGGCACGATCGCCGCGGCGGCGCGCGTCTCGCAGGCCTGCGCGCCGGTCGCGTTCGGCCTGCTGCTCGAACAGGCCGGCACGGGTGCAGCGCTCGCGGTCTCGGCCGGGCTGTCGCTAGCCTCGCTCATGGCGTTCATCGCGCTGGGGCGTCCGGCGACGCGGTAGCACCGAGCGTCGCGTCAGCACTGGATCGTGTTGCGGCAGTAGGCCGAGAGTTCGCGCACGACGGTGGTCGCCTCCACCGGGCGACGCCCGCGGCCGCCGTAGTCGATCGCGAGCTTGAACTCGTACTTCGCGAAGAATGCGTCGAACTGCTCGGCGCCGACCGTCCCGGTGGCGGTGAGGTGGTCGGTCGCCGCCTCGTACTCGAGCACGATCGCGGCGAGCGGCTGGGGCGCCGGCCCCGAGACGACGCGTGCGCCTTCGAGCGGATCGTAGACGCTGTGGTCGGCGCAGCAGTGGATGACCGCGCCGCCCGAGGTGGGCGAGCGTTCGCGCTGATAGCGGATGAACGAGACTTCCTTCGTCGGGTAGGCGAGCTTGTGCGCGCAGATCGCCGAGAACGCCACGATCGTGCGATCCGGGCCGACGCCGCCCGACCATTCGTAGCGCGCCCCGTTTTCGCGCCGCAGCGTCGCCGGCGACCGGACGGCCTTCGGCAGGCGCAGCAGGAAGCACGGCGTCGCCGCGTACGGGTACTGGAACACGAAGTTGGTCTCGGCGGCGAGCTTCGTGGCGAGGATCGGGACGCCGTGGATGTCGACCAGGAGCGCCGGCCGGTAGCTCCGGCTCCCGGCCTGCGCTCGGGCCGCGTCCGCAGCGGCCAGTCCCGCCGCACCGGCCATCGCACCGCACACTTCCAGAAATTCGCGTCGCTTCATCGTGGTTCACGCGCAGTTCGGGGAAAATCCACGTCCTTCCGAAGTCGCGGCCCGGGTGTCCGACGAACTTCCGCGAGCATGGCCCCGTGGTACCGGAAAGTTCGGCCGCCGATCGCCGAACCCCACCGTCGCTCGACGCCCACTGCCCGACCCGTTCGCCATCTGGGCCCAAGCTGCGCCTGCGACCGTTCTCGCATCGAAGCGCAGCGCCGGTCAGCCCTCGACCAGTGCCCTGACGTGCTCGGCCGCGCTGCGGCCGAGCGCGGAGAGCGCGTAGCCGCCTTCGAGCGTCGAGACGATGCGGCCCTTCGCATGGCGGCCCGCCACCGCCACGAGTTCCCTCGTCACCCAGCCGTAGTCCGCGTCGACGAACGCGAGCCCCGCGAGCGGATCCTCGCGGTGCGCGTCGAAACCCGCGGACACGAAGATCACCTGCGGCCGGAACGCCTCGAGCGCCGGCAGCCAGCGATCACGCACCGCAGCCCGAAAGCCGTCGCTGCCGGTCCCTTCGGGCAGCGGCACGTTGACCATGTTCGGCGCCGGTTGGTCGACGCCGGAATACGGGTAGAGCGGGTGCTGGAAGATCGACGCCATCAGCACGCGCTCGTCGCCGGCGAACACGTCCTCGGTGCCGTTGCCGTGGTGGACGTCGAAGTCGATGACCGCCACGCGATCGAGCCGGTGGTGGTCGAGCGCGTGCATCGCTCCGACCGCGACGTTGTTGTAGAGGCAGAAACCCATCGCGCGGCGCCGCTCGGCGTGGTGCCCCGGCGGGCGAACCGCGCAGAACGCGGTGCGGCACTCGCCGGACATCACGAGGTCGGTCGCCAGCACCACCGCGCCCGCGGCGTGGCGCGCGGCGCCGGGCGAGTGCGGACACAGCGCGGTGTCGGGGTCGAGGTAGGCGAGGCCGTGGTCGGGGCTCGTGTGCTCGATCTCGGACGGGTAGGCCGCCCCGTGGACCCGAAGCAACTGCTCGCGGGTCACCGCGGGCGCTTCGTAGTGCCGCAGGTACCCGTCGATGCCGGCGGCGATCAGCCGGTCGCCGATCGCGGGGAGCCGGTCGGGACACTCCGGATGGTAGGGCCCCATGTCGTGCAACAGGCAGGACGGATGCGTGATGTAGGCGGTGGGCACGGCGCGGGAAGGCTTGCGATCGTTCGGGGCGCCCGGCGTCGGCGGTTCGCGCGAACCGCGCTCCGGACGGACGGAGTGTAGCGCGCGATCGTCGGGGGTGACGAAGCGGCCCCGGGCGGCTAGAGTGCCCGGAGCCCCGGCCTTGGCCCACCCGATGAGCGTCCGCCCCGCCTCCCAGATCGTTCCCGTCGCGCAGCGCGCGCAGGCGATCCTGCGCGAACTCGCCCGCATCGTCGTCGGCAAGGACGAGATGCTGAAGCTCGCCCTCGCCTGCATGATCGCGCGCGGCCACCTGCTGATCGAGGACATCCCGGGCGTCGGCAAGTCGACGCTCGCGCAGGCCCTCGCCGCGGCGCTGGGGCTCAAGTACGCGCGCATCCAGTTCACGAGCGATCTCCTGCCCGCCGACGTGCTCGGCGTGTCGATCTACGACGAGCGTTCCTCCGCCTTCCGGTTCCATTCCGGGCCGATCTTCCATTCGGTCGTGCTCGCCGACGAGATCAACCGCGCGCCGCCGAAGACGCAGAGCGCGCTGCTCGAGGCGATGGAGGAGCGCCAGGTCTCGATCGACGGCCAGACGCGCCGGCTCCCCGATCCGTTCTTCGTGATCGCGACGCAGAATCCGGTCGAGCAGATCGGCGCCTATCCGCTGCCCGAATCGCAGCTCGACCGCTTCCTGATGGCGCTCGAACTCGGTTACCCGGATCCGGCAGCCGAGCGTGACCTCCTCGCCGGCGGCGACCGCCGCGCGCGGATCGCGGAGTTGCCCGCGCTCGCGGACGCCGCGACGCTCGCGGATTGGCAGCGTGAGGCCAGTGCGATGCACGTCGCGCCCGCGTTGCTCGACTACGTGCAGGCGCTGCTCGCGGCGAGCCGTGGCCATCCCGGCAACGCCCCGACCTCCGACACCGGAGCGCGGCGCGGCCTCTCTCCGCGCGCGGGACTGATGCTCCTCAACGCCGCGCGCGCCTGGGCGCTCGTCGGCGGCCGTCCGATGGTGCTCCCCGAAGACGTGCAGGCGGTGTTCCCGGCGGTCGCCGGGCATCGACTCGCCGGCGGTGCGCGCGCCGGCGCGCTCGTCGCGGCCACGCTGCTGCGCTCCGTACCGCTGCCGTAGCGCAGGCCATGGCGTCGATCACGGCACAGGCACCCGCGCCCGGAGCGTGGGCGCGCTGGCGCCAGCGCTTCTTGCGTCTCGCTCCGGGCGACGGCGACGAGGTCGTGCTGCGCCATTCGCGCATCTACATCCTGCCCTCGCGCCGCGGGACGACGATGATCGCCACGCTGGCGATCATGCTGCTGACCTCGCTCAACTACGCGCTCTCGCTCGGCTTCGTCGTCACGTTCCTGCTCGCCGGGCTCGTCGCCGCGTCGCTGCTGCACGCGTTCCGCAACCTCGCCGGGGTCGAGATCCGCCCGCTCGCCGCGAGCGAGACCTTCGCCGGCGGACGCATCGCGTACGCGCTCTCGCTCGGCGGCGGAGAGCGCACCCGCGAGGCCCTCGAAGTCCGGGCCATCGACGCCGAACCGGTGGTCGCCGACATTCCGGCCGGCACGACGGTGAACGTGCGCGTCGAACGGCCGGCGCCGCGGCGCGGACGCCATGCGCTCGGGCGCGTGACGCTGTCGTCGACGCAGCCGCTCGGGCTGTGGCGCGCGTGGTCGTACGTGCACTTCCCGCTCGCCGGTGTCGTCTACCCCGCACCCGAACCCGGAGCGCCTCCGCTGCCGCCCGGCGCGCATGGACAGGACCTCTCCGCACCCGGACAGGGCGACGAATCGGAGTTCGCAGGCCTGCGCGAATTCCAGCCCGGCGACCCGCCGCAACGCGTCGCCTGGAAGGCGGTCGCGCGCGGCGCCGGCTGGTACACCAAGGAGTTCGAGGGCTCCGGAGGCGGCGGTCCGGTCGGGCTCGACTGGGCGCAACTGCCGCGCGCCCTCGACGACGAGACGAAGCTCTCGCGCCTCACCGCCTGGATCCTCGCGGCCGAACGCGCGGCGCGTCCGTTCTCGCTTCGCGTGCCCGGCGCGGCGCTCCCGCCGGGGCAGGACCGCGACCACCGCCGCTCGGCGCTCACGATGCTCGCGCTCGCGCGCAGCGGAGACTCGTGGTGAGCGCCAAGCTGCGTCGCGCACGGCGCCGGAACGCTCGAGTGTCGCCCGCGCTCTCGGCGACGCAGATCCGCTGGATCGGCGCGCTGATCGTCTGCGCGCAACTGCCGCAGGCGCCGCATCTGCCGCTTTGGGTCGCCGCGTTCGGGATCGCGCTCTGCGGATTGCGCCTGCTGCTGTTGCGGCGCGACCGCGCGCGCCCCGGCGCCCCGGCGCGCATCCCGTCGTGGACGCTGGTGCTGTTCGCGCTCGCCGCCGCGCTCGCCGTGCGCGCCTCCTACGGCTATCTGCTCGGCCGCGATCCGTCGGTCGCATTCCTGTTCATCCTCGTCGCGATCAAGTTCCTCGAGACGCGCACGGTCCGCGACGGCACGCTGCTCGTCGCGCTCGCCTCGTTCCTGCTCGTCACGCCGTTCTTCGCGAGCCAGTCGCCGCTCGCCGCGTTCGCGGCGCTGCCCGCGCTGCTGGTGCTGGGCGGCACGCTCGACGCGCTCTCGCGTCCGCCGAACGCGTTGCCCCCTCGTCCGCCGGGCGTCGCGCTCGCGCGCACCGGCAAGTTCATCGTGCAGGGCATTCCGATCGCCGCGCTGCTGTTCGTGCTCTTCCCGCGTATCGCGGGCCCGCTGTGGGGCGTGCCGGCCGAAGCGGGCGCGACGACCGGATTGTCGGATTCGATGGAGCCGGGGTCGATCAGCGAGCTGTCGCTCTCCGACGCGGTGGCGTTCCGCGTCGACTTCGACGGCGCGGTTCCGCCGCCCGCGCAGCGCTACTGGCGCGGACCGGTGCTGTCGCGCTTCGATGGACGCGCGTGGACGCTCGTGCCGCGCTCGATGCCGGGCCATCTCACGCCGCCCGGTCCGGGGGGCGTCGCGTACACCGTCACGCTTGAGCCGCACGGCAAACCCTGGCTCTTCGCCCTCGAACTGCCGGCGAGCCTGCCGCGACCGGCCGGCGCCGACGCGGATCCCGGCGGCGACGAAAGCCATGCACTGCTCACGCGCGACCAGCAGCTCGTGGCACGCACGCCGGTGTCGCAGGTCCTCCGCTACCGCCAGCTCTCGATGCTGCGCGACGCGTTCCCGCAGGCCGACGAAGGCGAGGGACAGGAGTACCTGCGCCTGCCGCCGCGGGGCAATCCGCGCACGGTCGAACTCGGGCGTGAACTTCGCGCCGCGAACCCCGATCCGCAAGGAGCCGTCGCCGCGGCGCTCGCCTGGTTTCGCGCGGCGCCGTTCGTCTACACGCTGTCGCCGCCGCCGCTCGACCGCGATCCGGTCGACGCGTTCCTGTTCGACACGCGCCGCGGCTTCTGCGAGCACTTCGCCGGCTCGTTCGTCGTGATGATGCGCGCCGCGGGCGTTCCCGCGCGCGTGGTGACCGGCTACCAGGGCGGCGAGTGGAATCCGCGCGGCGGCTACCTGATCGTGCGGCAGTCCGACGCGCACGCGTGGGCCGAGGTGCTCGTCGACGGCGAATGGCGGCGCGTCGACCCGACGGCGACCGTCGCGCCCTCGCGCATCGAGATGGGCCTCGCGCGCGCGGTCGCCGCCGGCGAACCGGTACCGCTCTTCGCCCGTCTCGACGCCGGCTGGCTCAAGAGCACGCAACTCGCGTTCGATGCGCTCAACCACGCCTGGCGCACCCACGTCGTGGGTTTCAACCGCGACCGCCAGCGCGAACTGTGGCGCGACCTCACGATCGACCGCTACGCCGGCTGGCAGATCGCCGCCATCGCCGGCGTTCTCGGCCTCGCGTGGGCCGCGGTCGCGCTCGCGTTCATCGGACTCTCCCGCACCCGGCGCGAACGCGAGCTGGTGCTGTGGCACGAGGCCTGCACGCGTCTCGAGCGGGCCGGGCTGCCGCGCCAACCGCACGAAGGGCCGATCGCCTTCGCGGCGCGCGCGAGCGCGCGCTGGCCGCAGTTCGCGATCGCGTTCTCGGCGATCGCCGAATCCTACGCCGCGCTACGCTACGGTCCGCCTTCCGCGCGGCCGGGCGAGCGTGAGGCGCTCGTGGCGACGCTGGAGCGGGCGGTCGAGGTGTTGCCGGCGGCCGGCGAACTGCGCGCCGCTACGTAGATCGGAGTCAGAGCCGCCATTCTCGCGTGCAACGGCGCTGCGACTTCGCGATGCTCGTTCGCGCGAGAACCGCGACTCCGACCCCTGCCTACAGCAACGCATCCCGATCGAGCCCCGATGCCGCGAGCCGCGCACGCAACCGGTCGAGCGCCTCGATCTGGATCTGCCGCACGCGCTCGCGCGTGACGCCGAGTTCGCGCGCGAGTTCGTCGAGCGTCGCGACCTCGGCGCCGTTCAGGCCGTAGCGCCGCTCGATCACCCGCCGCTGGCGCTCCGGCAGCCCGGCCAGCCACTCGGCCACCGAGCGTTCGAGCGCGTTGTGGTGGAGCATCAGCTCCGGCTCCATCGCGCCTTCGTCCGGGAGCGCGTCGGCGATGGTGACCGACGGATCACGGTCGAGCGGCGCGTCGAGCGAGAGCACGTGCTCCTGCCATCGCACCAGCCGTGCGATGTCGTCGACCGGACGGTCGATCAGGTGCGCGACGTCCTCGATCGTCGCGTCGCGGCCGTCGGCGGGCGGATGGTTCTCGAGGTAACGCAGCGCGCGCTGCACGACGGAGAGCTCGCGCATCACGTGCGCGGGCAGGCGGATCGTTCGCGCCTGCTGCACGATCGCGCGCTCGATCGCCTGCCGGATCCACCACGTCGCGTAGGTCGAGAAGCGGAACCCGCGCTCCGGGTCGAACTTGTCGAGCGCGTGCATGAGGCCGAGGTTGCCCTCCTCGATCAGGTCGGGCAGCGCGAGTCCCCGGTGCGCGTAGTGGCGTGCGATCGACACGACGAGGCGCAGGTTGCGCTCGATCATCGTCTGCCGCGCGGCGAAGTCGCCGCCGCGCACCGCGCGCGCGAGGGCGAGTTCCTCGTCGGCCGACAGCAGAGGATGCTGGCCGATCTCGTTCAGGTAGAGCTGCGCGACGTCGGCGACGAAGTCGGCGGCGAGGCCGGGCGCGGGCTCGTCGAGCGGCAGCGGCGCGGTCAGCGCGTCGTGCGCGACCGGTTCCGATTCGTGCGCCGCGTCGCCGTCCTCGTCGAGCGGATCGGGCGCGGCGGCGGCCATCGGCGGGCGGGAGCGGCCGGCGTCAGGCGGGCGGCAGGAAACGCAACGGGTCCATCGGCTTGCCCAGGCGCCGGATCTCGAAGTGCAGCTTGACGCGATCGGCGTCCGTCGACCCCATCTCCGCGATCTTCTGACCGCGCGCGACGGCCTGCCCTTCCTTCACGAGGATGTCGGCGTTGTGCGCGTAGGCGGTGAGGTAGGTCGCGTTGTGCTTGATGATGACGAGCTTGCCGTAGCCGCGCAGGCCGCTGCCCGCGTAGACGACCTTGCCCGGCGCGCTCGCGACGACCGGATCGCCCGCGGCGCCTCCGATGTCGATGCCCTTCAGGCTCGCGCTCTCGGAGAACTGCGCGACGACCTTGCCCTTCGCGGGCCACACCCAGTCGAGCCCTTCGTCGTCGCCGGGCGAAGGTCCGGGCGCGGGCGGCGTGGTGGCGGGGACACTCGCGGCCGCCGAAGCAGCCGCGTTCGACGGCGTGGTGCTCGTCTGCGGCGCGCTCGCGATCGTCGTCGGCGGTGGCGCCGGCGGCTTGACAGCCGGCGTATCCGGCGCGGATGCGAGGCGGGCGACGTCGCGCATCGCCTGCTCCGACCACGGCTCCTTGATCGCCTTGGGCGAGGTCTTCGTCAACCGATCCGCGGCGGCCGCGGTCGGCGGCACGGACGCGGACGCCACGGCAGGCGGCACTGGCGCGCCTCCCGACGCCACGCCCGCCGCATCGGATCGAGGCGCGCCGGCCGTGACCGGCGGCACGGTGCGCAACGGTGTCACCGTGGTCCCGGGCGCGCCCGCGTCCGCGCCCGCAGCCATCTGCGGCGGCTCGCTGCCCGGCGCGGTGAGCCGCAGCGCTTGCCCGACGCGAATCACGTTGATGTTCTCGATGCCGTTCCACGCCGCGAGGTCGCGGTAGTCGAGTCCGTGCTCGAGCGCGATCTGGTAGAGCGTGTCGCCGCGCTTGACCGTGTAGGTCGGCGGGCGCCAGTCGGGTTCGCCGGGTTTCGTCGCGGCCGCCGGATGCGGCGGCGGCAGCGGCGCGGTGGACGGTGCGGCGCGCGGCGGAACCGCCGGGCGGTCGACGACGGGAGCGGGCGTGCGCGTCGCGCAGCCTGCGGCGAGCGCGGCGGCCGCGAAGAGCGCGGCGACGCGCGGGATCGAAAGGGTGGTTCGGCTCGTCGTCATCCGGGCGCTCGGGGCGCCCGGCCGCGCGAGCGCGTCAGGCGAGACCCGGCAGCAGTGGCACGAATCTTACCGCATCGAGACGTTGCTCCCTCACGCCGCCCGGCCCCATCTCGATCACGGTCAGGTACTGGACGCCGCGTTCGCCTTCTTCGGGGGATCCGGCGAGCGGAATCACCATGCGCCCACCGGGCTTGAGATAGCGCAGCAGCGCGGTGGGCACGTGCGTCGCCCCCGCGGTGACCACGATCGCATCGACCGACAGGTCCTCGCCCAGGTCGGCGCTCCCGTCGCCGTGCTTGAGCGCGACATTGCCGCATTTGAGTCCCTGCAGGTTGCGCCGGGCTTTCGCGACCAGCGCCCCGATGCGCTCGACCGTCCACACCTTCTTCGCGATGCGCGAGAGGACCGCGGTCTGGTAGCCGCAGCCGGTACCGATCTCGAGCACGCCGTCGAGGTCACGACCGTTCCGCGCGAGTTCGGTCATGCGCGCGACGACCCAGGGCTGCGAGATCGTCTGGCCGTGCCCGATCGGCAGCGGCACGTCGTCGTAGGCGCGGATCGCGAGCGCCTCGTCGACGAAGCGGTGGCGCGGGATCGCGAGCATCGCCGACAACACGACCTCGTCGCGGATGCCCTCCCCGCGCAGCCGCTCGATCAGGCGCGCCTGCGTGCGCGCCGACGTCATCCCGATCCCCTGCTTCTCCATCCTCCCGCCCTCCCCGGCGGTCAGGCAGCGAGCCAGGCGCCCACCTCGTCCATGCGTTCGCGGTTCGTGAGGTCGACCTGCAGCGGCGTGATCGACACCTGCCGCGAATCGACCGCGTGGAAATCGGTGCCTTCGCCCGCATCCGCCGCCGGGCCCGCCGCGCCGACCCAGTAGACGGTCTCGCCGCGCGGACTCGTCATCCGGATCGTGTCCTCCGCCTTGTGCCTCCGGCCGAGCCGCGTGATCCGCGTGCCGCGGACCTCGGCGCGCGGCACGTCGGGTACGTTCACGTTGATGAGCCAGCTTCCCGCCGGCGTGCGCGCATGGCGGCTCACGAGGTCGATCGCGACCTCGCACGCGGTCTCGAAGTGCTTCGCGGTCTTCGACGCGAGGGAGATCGCGATCGACGGAATGCCGAGCAGGAAGCCCTCGGTCGCGGCGGCGACGGTGCCCGAGTAGATCGTGTCGTCGCCCATGTTCGCGCCGAGGTTGATGCCCGAGATCACCATGTCCGGCAGGTGGTCGAGGAGCCCGGTCACCGCGAGGTGCACGCAGTCGGTCGGCGTGCCGTTGACGAACAGGAATCCGTTCGGGGCGCGGCGCACCGACAGCGGGCGGTCGAGCGTGAGCGAATTCGACGCGCCGCTGCGGTCGCGCTCCGGCGCGACGACCGTGATGTCCGCGTGCGGGATGAGGGCGGCGGCGAGCCGCTCGAGCCCGGGCGCGAAATAGCCGTCGTCGTTGGAGAGCAGGATGCGCATGCGGGGCGTCGCGCCGATTATAGCCGGACGGCCCGCCTCCTATAATCGCCCCATCATGAACGGTCGTCGCCCGCTCGTCCTCGCCGCCCTCGCGCTCGCCGCGCTCGCGCTCCTCCCGGTGCTCGCCGTCGTGGTGCGGGGCATCGCGCCGGGGGCGAGCGACACCTGGTCGCACCTCGCCGACACCGTGCTCGCCCGTTACGTCGGGAACACGCTCGCGCTGGTAGTGCTGGTCGGCGCGGGCGTCGCCTTCGGCGGCACGCTGACCGGCTGGGCGCTCGCCCAGTACCGCTTCCCCGGCAGCCGCATGTTCGCGTGGGCGCTGCTGCTGCCGCTCGCGATGCCGACCTACGTGATGGCCTACGCCTACACCGACTTCCTGCAGTACTCGGGGCCGGTGCAGACGACGCTACGCCGGGCGTTCGGGGAGGCGGCGAGCCACGCGTTCCCGGACGTTCGCTCGCTGCCGGGTGCGGCCGCGATGTTCGTCTTCACGCTCTATCCGTACGTCTACCTGCTCGCGCGCACCGCGTTCGCCGAACGTCCTGCGGCCTTCGTCGAGGCGGCGCGAACGCTGGGCCTCGACCGGCGGCGCGCGTTCTGGCGCGTCGAACTGCCGCTCGCGCGTCCGGCGATCGCGGGCGGCGTCGCGCTCGCGCTGATGGAGACGCTGGCGGACTTCGGCACGGTCGCCTACTTCGCGGTCGACACCTTCACCACCGGCATCTACCGCGCGTGGTTCACGCTGGGCGACCGCGCCGCCTCCGCGCAGCTCGCGGCGACGCTGCTCGCGTTCGTCCTCGCGGCGCTCTGGCTCGAGCGCGCGTCTCGCGGCGCGGCGCGCACCTCGAGCGCCCGGGCGCGCGCCGGCGCGCCCGACGCCCGGCCGCGCATCGGCGGTTCGCGCGGCGCCACGCTCGCGGTGCTGTGCAGCGTGCCGCTCGCGGTCGGATTCGTGATTCCGGTGTTGCTGCTCGTGCGCCTCGTGCTCGCCGAGCCCGAGATCCCCGGCATCGAGCGCTTCGTCGACGGCGCGTGGAACAGCGTTCGCGTCGCCGCCATCGCGACCGTCGTCGCGGTGGCCTTCGCGGCGACCGTGTCCTATGCGAACCGGCTCGCGCCCGGCGCCGCCGTGCGAGCGGCGACGCGCGTGCTGACGCTGGGTTATGCGGTCCCGGGCACGGTGCTCGCGGTCGGCGTGCTGCTGCCGCTCTCCACGCTCGACGGCTGGTTCGCCGACGCGATCCGGCGCACGACCGGAGCGCACGCCGGACTCCTGTTGACCGGCACCGTCGTCGCGCTCGTCTACGCCTACCAGGTCCGCTACTTCGCGGTGGCGTGGAACGGCATCGAACCCGCGTTCCAGCGCATCACGCCCGCGATGGACGCTGCCGCGCGGAGCCTCGGCGCCGGCACGATCGGCACCTTCCGCCGCGTGCATGCGCCGCTCCTCGCGCGCAGCGTCGCGGCGACGCTGCTCCTGGTGTTCGTCGACGTGATGAAGGAACTGTCGGCCACGCTCGTGCTGCGGCCGTTCAATTTCGACACGCTGGCGACGCAGGCGTTCTCGCTCGCGAGCGACGAACGTCTCGCTGAGGCTGCGGTGCCGTCGCTCGCGATCGTCGCGGTCGGGCTGCTGCCGATCGTGCTGCTCTCGCGGGCGGCGATGCGGCGGCGGGACTCCCGGCCGTCCGCGGCCGGCGTATCGGCGCCGGGTCAGGGCCTGCAAGCGCTTCCATAGCCGGCGCCGGCAGGGTGGCTTCGCTGCCGCCCCGAAGGTTCGACGTTCACGACCCGGCCACGCCATTTGCGACAGGCGAGGACCGTTGCGGTAGTCTGTCGGACCGTCGTCACGCCGGCACAGTCCCCCTCTTCTTCTGACATCGACAGGAGACGAACCATGCGCCTGGGCAACTTCTCGATCGGTCTCGCCGTCAAGGACATCGGCGCATCCCGCGCCTTCTACGAGAAACTCGGGTTCCGCGCGATCGGCGGCGACCAGGAACAGAACTGGCTGATCCTCCAGAACGAGACCGCGACGATCGGACTCTTCCAGGGGATGTTCGACCGGAACGTGATGACGTTCAATCCCGGTTGGGACCGCAGCGGCGCACGGTTGAACGACTTCGACGATGTTCGCGACATCCAGCGGATCCTCCGCGACCGCGGGCTCGCCCTCGTGTCCGAGGCGGACGCGACGTCGACCGGACCCGCGAGCCTGATGCTGACCGATCCCGACGGGAATCCGATCCTCGTGGACCAGCATGTGCCGAGACCTCGGAGGTGACGCGGGCGACCAGGTGAACCCACGCGGGTTCTCGGTCGAATCGTCATGCAGGCGCTGACCAGGCGTGTGCGCGCGCACGCCACCCATCGGGTCTGCATCGTGCCTGGGCCGGCGATGAAGCTCGGCGCCCTGCTCTTCGTCTGCCTGCTCGCCGGCTGCCAACCCTTCGAGCAGGCGTCCGTCGATCTCCTGACCGAAACCGGGGTCCACCATCGCCTCCTGTCCTGCAGCGGCGGATGGATGTCGCGGATCGCGCGCTGCGACCTGGCGATTGCGCCCGGCGAATTCGATCGACTGGTCGTGGCGCTCGACGTTGCCACGCCGACGCACGACGCGACCCGCGGGAGCCGGGTCGTGCGGCTCGCCGCGGGCGACTCGTTGGACGACCCGAGATTCGCGGCGCTGGCCGAGGTCGCCTTCATGCGCACGCTGTGGACGCCTTCGCGGCACGGATTCGCCGGCGCCTTCCTCGTCTACGACCCGAGTCGGGAAGTCGCCCGTCTGCGGCTGTCCATCGCCTATGGATAGCCTGCCGCGAACGACGCGCGATGGGCGAACCCCCGCCAGCGCGTCGTGGAGCGCCGGCCAGCGGACGGCGCGAGACGATGCCGCGGGCTACCTCCAGCCCACGCGATCGACGATCTTCTGTGCCGCCGGAATGTTCTTCGCGATCGTCGCGATCGACAGGTCGTCGGACTTGAACGGCCCCATCGCCTCGAGCGCGGGGTTCTTCACCTGCACGCTCTTCACCGCCGGCCACTCGTTGTTGCCGTCGGCGAAGTAGCGCTGCGCGTCGTCGCTCGCCAGGTACTCGAGGAACTTCACCGCGTTGTCCTTGTGCGGCGCGTGCTTGAGCACGCCTGCGCCCGCGACGTTGATGTGCGTGCCGTGGCCGGCCTGGTCGGGCCAGACGAGCCAGGTCTTCGACGCGATCTCGCGGTCCTCCGGCTTGGTCGAGCGCAGGATGCGCGCGTAGTAGTACGAGTTGTTGATCGAGATTCCGCACTCGCCGGCCGCGGCACCCTTGATCTGGTCGGTGTCGCCGCCCTTCGGCGCGCGCGCGAAGTTCGCGACCACGCCGCGCGCCCACTCCTCGGCCTTCGCCTCTCCCATGTGCGCGACCATCGCGGCCACCAGCGACAGGTTGTAGGGGTGCGAGCCCGAGCGCACGCAGATCTTGCCCTTGTGCTTCGGATCCGCGAGCGATGCGTAGGTCGATACGTCGGCCGGATTCACCATCGCCTTGTTGTAGACGATGATGCGCGCCCGGCTCGAGAATCCGAACCACTCGTCGTTGGTGCCGCGCATCGACGCGGGCAGGCGCGTATCGAGGATCGACGACTTCACCGGCTGGAACAGCCCCAGTTGCTGCGCGTTGTACAGGCGCGACGCGTCGACGATCAGCAGGATGTCGGCCGGACTGTTCGCCCCTTCCGCCTTGAGGCGCTCGAGCAGTTCGTTCTCGCCGGCCTCGATCCGGTTGACCTTGATGCCGGTGGCCTTGGTGAAGTTCCCGTAGAGCGCTTCGTCGGTCGCGTAGTGCCGCGCCGAGTAGACGTTCACCACCTGTTCCTGGGCGGCGGCGGCGAGGGGGAGCACGGCGGCGAGCGCCGCGGCGAGGAGCACGGGTCGAAGGCGGGGCATGGGAGCCTGCGGACAGGGAATGGACTGGGGTTCACTCTAGCGGCGTCGCGCGCCGATGTCAATAAGAATGCGAACCATTCCTGTTCGTTTCCTGTGTCGCAGCCCAAGTGGCGATATCCCCGGGCGGTCCACCGGCGGATCAGCCGCTGTTCCGCAGGCCCGCGGCGAGCCCGTTGATCGTCAGGTGGATCGCGCGCTTGGTGCGCTCGTCGGTCTGGCCGGCGCGGTAGCGCGTCAAGAGCTCGATCTGCAGGTGGTTCAGCGGATCGAGGTAGGGGACGCGGTTGCGCAGGCTCCGCGCGAGCGTCGGATTGTCGGCGAGCGGGTGGTCCTGGCCGGTGATCTCGGCGAGGACGGCGAGCGTGCGGGAATGCTCGGCGGCGATGCGGCCGAAGATCGCGTCGCGCAGCGCGGCATCGGGCACCAGCGCCGCGTAGCGCGACGCCACCGCGAGATCCGATTTGGCGAGCACCATGCCCATGTTCGACAGCACCGACGCGAAGAACGGCCAGCGCAGATGCATCTCGCGCAGGAGGTCCATCGCGTCGCCGCGCTCGCGCCGCCACGCCTCGATGGCGCTGCCGACGCCGTACCAGCCCGGGAGCATCAGGCGGCATTGGCTCCAGCTGAACACCCAGGGGATCGCGCGCAGGTCCTCGATGCGCGTCGACGCCGTACGCGACGCCGGCCGGCTGCCGATGTTGAGCTCGGCGATCTCGGCGATCGGCGTCGACGCCCGGAAGTACGCGACGAACCCGGGCGTGCCGTACACGAGATCGCGGTACGCCGCGAGCGCGTGCGCGGAGAGTTCGTCGAGCGCGCGGTAGTAGCGTTCGGCGCGGTCGCCGAGCTGCTCCGCGTCGGAGAGCGCGGCCTCGAGCGCCGCGGCGACGAGCGTCTCGAGGTTGCGGCGGCCGAGTTCCGGGTCCGAGTACTTGCTCGCGATGATCTCGCCCTGCTCGGTGAGCCGCAGGCCCGCGTTCGCGCTGCCCTTCGGTTGCGCGAGGATCGCGTCGTACGACGGCCCGCCGCCCCGCCCCACGGTACCGCCGCGCCCGTGGAACAACGCGAGCGTGACGCCCGCCCCCCGGAACGCTTCGACGAGATCGCGCTCCGCGCGGTAGAGCGCCCAGTTCGACGCGAGGTAGCCGCCGTCCTTGCTGCTGTCGGAGTAGCCGAGCATGATCTCCTGGCGGTTTCCGCGGCCCTCGACGATCCGGCGCCACGCGGGCAGCGCGAACGCCTCGCGCATGATCCGGCCGGCGCCCTCGAGGTCGTCGATCGTCTCGAACAGCGGCACGATGTCGAGCGCGCTGCGGCCGTCGCGGACGAGCCCCGCGCCCTTGAGCAGCACCGCGACCTCGAGCAGGTCGGAGACCGACCGGCACTTGGAGATCACGTAGTACGGCACCGCGTCCGCGCCGTAGTCCGTGTGCACCGACGCCGCCGCGTCGACGATCGCGAACTCGCTACGCGCACGCTCCGAGTAGTCGAGGAACGGCGAGCGCAGCGGGCGCGGGTTCGTGAGCTCGGCGGCCAACGCGGCGACGCGCGCCGGCTCGTCGAGCGCTGCGTAATCGGCCACCGCGCCGGCGCGTTCGAGCAGTTCGCCGACGACGACCTCGTGGACGTCCGCGTTCTGCCGGAGGTCGATCGACGCGAGGTGGAAGCCGAACGCGGCCACCGCGTAGCGCAACGGCAGGAGCCGCTCTTCGGCGAGCGCGGACCCGCCGTGCGTGGCGAGCGAGGCGGCGATGGTGGCGAGATCGGCGTCGAACTCCGCGGGCGACGCGTAGGGGGGCCGCTCAACCTGCGGCGCGCGCGCGATCGGGGCATCGGACTTCGCCTTCGCCGTCGCGGCCACGCGCGCGTAGACGCCGATCAGCGCCTGGCGATACGGCTCGTCCTGGCGATGGGGATTCGCGTCGTTCGCCGCACCCGCGAGTTCGAGGAGCGCCGGCGTCGGCCGCACCAGCCGCGACGACAGCGACAGCTCGCTCCCCAGCCGGTGCACCTCGTCGAGGTAGTGCGTGAAGGCGACCGTCGACTGCGCGCGCACGGCTTGCACGAGCGTGCGCGCGGTCACGAACGGATTGCCGTCGCGATCGCCGCCGATCCACGAGCCCATCCGCAGGAACGGCGGCAGCAGGTCCCCGCCGAGCGCCTCGCTGCCGAGGCGCGAGGCGAAGTCCGCGTAGAGCGACGGCAATCCGTCGAGGAACGTGTACCGGTAGTACGCAAGACCGTTCTCGATCTCGTCGACGACCTGCAGGCGCGACAGGCGGAGCATCGCCGTTTGCCACAGCCCGAGCACGCGGCGGGCGAGGCGCCGCTCGACGTCGGCGCGCTCGGGCGCAGTGAGCGCCCGGCGGTCGTGCCGCGACAAGAGTTCGGCGATGCCGCGCTCCGCGTCGAGGATGCTGCGACGCTGCACCTCGGTCGGATGCGCGGTCAGGACCGGCGACAGGCGCGCATGTGCGCACCACCGGGCGATCGCCGCGGCGCCGACGCCCGCGGCGGCGAGCGAGGCGAGCGAAGCCTCCAGGCTGCCGCGTTGCGGCGGCGATCCGGCGAGCGCGTGCATGCGGCGGCGCCGGTTCTGGTGGACGTCCTCGGCGAGGTTCGCGAGCTGCGAGAAGTACGAGAACGCGCGCACGACGTCGAGCACCTGCGGGATCGGCAGGCCGTCGAGGAGCCGCGCGAGTTCGGCGCGGGCCGCTTCCGCCTCTTCGCCCTCCCCGCGCCGGAACCGGACCGCCGCCTGGCGGACGGCCTCGACGCGCGCATAGCCCTCTTCGCCCGTCTGCTGGCGCAAGACCTCGCCGAGGATGCGGCCGAGCAGCCGCGTGTCCTCGCGCAGCGGCCGGTCCTTGTCCGCGTCGTCGTTCGAAGGTGGCGGAGTGCGGACGTCGGGCATCGTCGGAACGGAGCGTGGTTACAATCGCAGTGTATATGACCGTCGAACTCCCCGATTCGCTCCGCGCGGCCGCGCGAACCCTCACCGCGACGCCGCTCGCATCGCTCTTCGAACGCGACCCGCATCGCGTCGAGCGGCTGACGTTCGCGTGGGAAGGCTTCCGCGTCGACCTCGCGAAGGAACGCATCACGCCGGAAGTGCTGGCGGAATGGTGCGCGTTCGCGTCCGACTCGGGCATCGAGCGGTGGATCGCCGCGCTCTTCGCCGGCGAGAGGATCAACGTGACCGAGGCGCGCCCGGTGCTGCATCCGGTGCTGCGCGACCGCGCGTCCGCGCCGCTCGTCGTCGACGGCGTCGACGTGCGCGGCGCGTTTCGCGCCATGCGCGAACAGGTCGCGGCGATCGCGGACGAACTCGCCCGCGGCGTGCGCCGGGGCGCGACCGGCGTGCCGTTCCGCCACGTCGTGCACCTCGGCATCGGCGGATCGGACCTGGGGCCGCGGCTCGTCGTCGACGCGTTGCGGCCATCGCGCCCGCCGGCCGGTGTCGGCGTGTCCTTCGTCGCGAACGTCGATCCGGTCGCGCTCGACCGCGCGCTCGCCGGCCTCGACCCCTCCGCGACGCTCTTCGTCGTCGCGTCGAAGAGCTTCTCGACGCAGGAGACGCTCGCGAACGCAACTGCCGCGAAGGCCTGGCTCGCCGCGTCGCTCCCTCCCGGCGCGGACACGGGCCGGCATTTCCTCGCCGCGACGGCTCGGCCCGACGCAGCCGCGGCGTTCGGCATCGCGCCGCAGGACGTCCTGCCGATGCACGACGGCGTCGGCGGCCGCTTCTCGCTGTGGTCGTCGGTCGGCGTGACGATCGCCGCCGCGCTCGGCAATCGCGCGCACGCGGCGCTTCTCGACGGCGCGCACGCGATGGACCGTCACTTCGCCACGGCGCCGCTCGCGTCGAACCTGCCGGTGATCCTCGCGCTCGCGGGCTTCTGGAACGCCAACGCGCTCGGCTTGCGCCAGCGCGTCGTGGTGCCCTATGCGGAGGCGCTCGCGCTCCTCCCGGCCTACCTGCAGCAACTGTCGCTCGAGAGCAACGGCAAGCGCGTGACGCGCGAGGGCGCGCCGGTCGGCGGCCGAACCGCGCCCGCGCTGTGGGGCGGTGTGGGCACCGACGGCCAGCACGCGTTCTTCCAATGGCTGCACCAGGGGACCGACGTCGTGCCGGTCGAGTTCGTCGTTCCTTCGGTGCCGGCCGAAGGCGACCCGGGACGCCACGCGCTCCTCGTCGCGAACGCGCTCGCCCAGGCCCAGGCGCTCGCGGTCGGACGTTCAGCGGACGAGGTGGCCGCCGATCTGCGAGGACGCGGCGAGCGCATCGACGCCGCCGCGCTCGCCGCGCGCGCGAGTCCGGGTGATCGTCCGTCGACGACGTTGCTGACTCCGCGCCTGGATGCGCATGCGCTCGGCGCGCTGCTCGCGCTCTACGAGCACCGCACCTTCGTCGAAGGCCTGCTGTGGGGCATCAACCCGTTCGACCAGTTCGGCGTCGAACTGGGCAAGATCCTCGCGCAGCCGATCGCCGCGGCGCTCGAGGGCACCGGTGAGCTTTCCGCCGCCACCGATCCTTCGACCCGCGCGCTGGTAGCGCATGTCCGCGCCGCCATGCTCGGCCAGGACCGCGACGCGGATCCTTTCCGTCAGTAGGCGGCCTTGATCGCCTCCGCGAGGCGGATCACCGCGGTCGCGTAGAGGCGGCTGCGGTTGTAGCGGGTCACGACATAGAAGTTGGGGCCGGCGATCCAGGTGCTCGCCCCGCCGTCGGATTCCTCCAGCAGCAGCAAGCCGACCGGTTCGTCGGCCGATCCGACCGGCGTCGCCGGACGCACGCCGTCGGCGGCCCAGGCGTCGAGGCTGCGCCGCTCGCTCAGCCCCCCGTCGAGCTTGCGGAGCACACCGTCGCGCGCGTCGGCGTCGATGGCCGCGGGCACGATCGTGGTCCCGCCCGGCTGCCAGTCGTGGCGCGCGAGATAGTTGGCGACGCTGCCGACGACGTCGGGCCCGCTCTTCCACAGGTCGATGCGCGTGTCGCCGTCGAAATCGACCGCGTAGCGGCGCACGCTGCCGGGCATGAACTGCGGCACGCCCATCGCGCCGGCGAACGACCCCTTCGGCGTGAACGGCGAGAAGTCCTGCTCGCGCGAGAGCAGCAGGAACTCCTTCAGTTCTCCGCGGAAGAACGGCGCACGCCGCGGGTAGTCGAACGCGAGCGTCGCGAGCGCGTCGATCACGCGGAAGCCCCCGAGCAGCCGGCCGTAGTTGGTCTCGATGCCGACGATCGCGACGACGATCTCCGGCGGCACGCCCCACTTCGCCTCGGCGCGCGCGAGCGCGTCGGCGTTCGCGCGCCACCAGAGGACGCCGTCCGAAACGCGCGCGGACGACAGGAACGGCGGCGCGTACTCGAACCACTTCGGCGGCGCGATGATCGGCCTGCTCATCAACGCGACGATGCGCGGCTGGAAGCGCGCGCCGGCGAGCCAGCGCTCGACTCGCGTCCGGTCGAGCCCGGTCTCCGCCGCGATCTCGGCGGCGAACGCGCGAACGTCGTCACGCGGGCCGTAGGCGATTCTGCGCGCGTCCTTCGCGGCTTGCGCGAGGACCGTCGGCGCGGCGAGCGCCAACGCGCACGCGAGGAGGTAACGCAGGACCGGATCCGCGCGACGACGAAGCGGAGATCCCGCGCGAGTCGGACGAGGTCGCACGGCGCGCCGATGGTATCATCGCCGCGCCCGCCGCCCGGTGCTCCGGCGCAGCATGCTGCGTCGACCGGACTTCGCATCGCGCAACCCGATGCTCTATCCGCTGATCCGTCCCGCGCTGTTCGCGCTCGACCCCGAGCGCGCGCACGCCATGACGCTGGCCGCGCTCGATGCGGCCGCGACGACGGGTCTCGCGCGCTGCACGGCGCCGCGCCTGCCGGCCGACCCGATACGGGTGATGGGACTCGACTTCCCCAATCGCGTCGGCCTCGCGGCGGGGCTCGACAAGGACGCCGCGCACCTGCCCGGCCTCGCCTCGCTCGGGTTCGGTTTCCTCGAGGTGGGCACCGTCACGCCGCGTCCGCAGCCGGGCAATCCCCGGCCGCGCATGTTCCGGCTTCCGGAAGCGCAGGCGCTGATCAACCGGCTCGGATTCAACAACGGCGGGGTCGAACGCTACGTGGTGAACGTGCGGGCGTCCGGCTACCGCGGCATCCTCGGCTGCAACATCGGCCGCAATGCCGACACGCCGAACGAGCGCGCGGCCGACGACTACCTCGCCTGCCTCGCGGCGGTCGCGCCGGTGGCGAGCTACGTCACGATCAACGTGAGCTCGCCCAACACGACCGGGCTGCGCGACCTGCAGTCCGAGACCGCGCTCGACGCGTTGCTCGCCCGCCTCACCGCCGCCCGCGACGAGCACGTGCAGAGGCTGGGGCACGCGCTGCCGCTCGCGATCAAGATCGCGCCCGATCTCGACGACGACGCGATCGGCGGCCTCGCGCGCGTGCTGGTCGCGCGGCGCGTCGACGCCGTGATCGCGACCAACACGACGCTCGCCCGCGACGCCGTCTCCGGGATGCCGCACGCCGACGAGCGCGGCGGACTCTCCGGCCGGCCGCTCTTCGATCGCTCGAACGAGGTGCTCCGCACGCTCGCACGAGCGCTCGACGGCGCGCTGCCGATCATCGGCGTCGGCGGGATCTGCTCGGGCGAGGACGCGGCGGCGAAGCTCGCCGCCGGCGCGAGCCTCGTGCAGCTCTACACCGGCCTCGTCTACCGGGGGCCCGCGCTCGTCGGGGAATGCGTGCGCTCGCTCGCCGCGACGTCCAAAAGGGTCAGACTCGATTGAAATTCTGACGGCGACCGACGCGCCACGCGCAATCGATGAGGGACAAACGAGCTGGCGACGTCTTGCTCATCAATCGAGTCTGACCCCTTTGATTGAGCTGGCGACGTCTTGCTCATCAATCGAGTCTGACCCCTTTGATTGCGCCGGCCGCGAAATTGGGGGCTGCGCTACCCGTTTTTCGCGCCGAGCCACCCCGCCGTCGCATGCGCGAGCATCTTCGCGCTCCCTTCCGCGACGGTCTCGCCGCGCTGGTTGGTCGCGACGGCGCGCAGCGTCACGATGCCGCCGCCGTGCGACGGCTTGTCGTCCTTCGCAACGACGGTCCAGGTCGTCGTCACGGTGTCGCCCGGCCGCACCGGCGCGGTGAAGCGCGTCGCGTGTTCGAGCAGCGCGATCGCGGTGCCGTGGAAGATCATGCCGACCGCGCCGCCCATCATGGCGCTCGTCATCACGCCGTGGAGGATGCGCGTGCCGAACCGAGCCTGAGCCGCGTACGCGCCATCGACATGGTGCGGGTTGAAGTCGCCGATGAGGCCGGCGCCGAGCACGAGGTGCGCGTCGGTGACCGTCAGCGATCGTCGGAACGATTCCCCGACCGCGATCTCGTCGTAGTGGCGGCCGCTGCCGTCCATGCCGCTCGCTGCATTCACCCGGTACGCTCCGCCGGAGGATCCAGCGCTTCGTATCGGTGTCCTGCCGCCCGCACGCCGGCGACCAGATGGTCGAGCGCGGCGTCCGCGTCGGTGCGCGGTCCGCGCACGCCGAGTTCGATGCGGCGCCCGCCGCCCGGCAGGAACGCCGGCAGGCTGAAGAGCTTCACGGCCGGAAAGCGCGCGACGTTCTCGTCCATCAGCGGCAGCAACTGGCTCTCGCCGACGTCGTAGACCGCGATCGCGCGCTCGACCGCGCTCTCGCGGCGCAGGTCCGGGTAGCGTGTGTCGAGCACCCAGTCCATCATCGGCCAGGCCATCTGGGGAAATCCGGGAAAGAAATGGTGATCGCGCACCGAGAACGCGGCGACGCCGTTGAACGGATTGGGAATGATGCGCGCACCCGCAGGAAACTCGGCCATCCGCACGCGATGCGGATGGGCTTCGAGCCCGAAGCGCGCCTCGATCTCCGCGACCGCCTCGGGATGGGGCTCGAGCGCGACGCCGAGCGCCGCCGCGACGGCCTGCCGCGTCCGGTCGTCGGGCGTGGCGCCGATGCCGCCGAACGAGAACACGAGTTCGCCGCGCGCGAAGCTCGCGCGGTAGAGCGCGGTGAGTCGAGGGAGGTCGTCTCCCACGAAGCTCGCGTGGTCGATCGCGAGGCCACGTGCGCGCAACGTCGCGATCGCATGGGCGAGATGCTTGTCCTGCCGCTTGCCCGACAGGATCTCGTCGCCGACGATCACGACGCCGATCGCGAGCGATGCCGCTGCGGCGCTCATTGCGCCGCGGGTGGGAGGCGCGTCTCGAGTTGCCCCATGACGTTGGACAGCGCGCGATCGAGCAGCGGCTCGGCCTCGACCGGGCGCGCGCGGTCGGCGCGGAAGCGCTCCGCCAGTTCCTCGGCGGTCATCGACAGCGCCTTCTGGCCCTGGCGGTTGGTGAAGAGGTAGGTGCCGCGCAGCGGGCTCACCCACGCGAGCTTCGCGAACGCGAGGTGGCCGTCGTCGCCCTCGAACTCGATCCACATGCCGCGCTCGAGGCTGCGCGCGATCTCCAGGTACTGGTCGTCGCGGACCTCCGGCTCCTCGACCGGCGGCGCGGGTTCCGCGGGCGCCATCGCCTCGGCGAGCGCCTCGGCCTGCCGGGCCGCGCGCTCGTCGCCGGCGGCCTTCGCCACCTCGGCCTGCGCCTTCGCCGCCTCCGCGACCGCTGCGGTCGGCGATTCGACGTTGGCGAACGTCGGCTTCACCGCGGCCGCGTGCGCCTCGACGAGGTTCGCCATGAACGACTCGCGCGCGTGCGGCGACCAGTCCTGTCCCCGCACGCCGCTCGTCAGGCGCTTCAGGAGCGAGGGCAGGAGCGCGACGAGATGCTTGCGGTCCTCGGCGGTGCGCTTGGGTTGAACGCTCCACACCAGGTCTTCGAGCGTCGCCACCGACGCGCCGAACGCCTCGCTCTGGTCGCCGTCGGTCGCGTAGGCGTGGGCCATCGCGCCCTGCCAGTGCTCGCGCAGGAAGCCCGCGAGGAAGCGCGGCACCGGCGAGGCCTCGATGCGCCGCTCGACCTCGCCGCGCGCGACGTTGGCGGAGATCTCGGCGCGATCCCGGAGGTTGATCTCCTCGGCCGAGGTGTGGATGTTGGCCTCGGCATTGCGCTCCTCCTCGGCGAGGAACGCCTCGAGTTCCGCGCGCTGCTCGTCGAAGACCGCGAGGTCGTCGGAGAAGCCGTCGAGAATCCGGTGGACGATCGCGTCGATCCTGCGGTAGAGCGGATCGTCGTTCCCCATCGCGGGCGACCAGCCCCGTCCGGCTTCCGCCAACGCGTTGACGAGCAGGCGCGACGGATGCGACTTCTTGGCGAAGAAGGCGCCGTCGAGCATCGCCGCCTTGAGCACCGGGATCTGCAGCCGCGCGAGCAGCGCCTTGATGCCGTCGGGCAGATCGCGCGTCTCGAAGATGAAGTCGAACAGCATCGCGACCATCTCGATGGTCATCGATTCGAGCTGGTTCGCCTTGCGTCCGAGCGGCGACTCCTGCAGGTCGCGCAGGACGTTGTGCAGGCCTTCCGGGATGCCGGAGAACTGGACCAGCGCGCCACCGCCCAGGTCGAAGCCGCTCTGCCCCGCCTGCAGGCGCGTAAGCCCCTCGTGCAGCATCTGCGTCGCGATGATCGGCGCGCCGGGAACGTAACCCGACGGCGTCGGCGCCATCGGCGCGAAAGTCACCGGCGGCAAGCCGCCGGACATCGCCATCGGCATTCCGATCTCGGGGAGATCGTCACCCGCCGCCGAAGGGCGCATCGCGGACGCCCCGCCATGCGGCGCCATGCCACCGCCGGCGTGGGGCATCGCGGCCGGCGCACCCCCGGCGGTGCCGAACATCCGCCGGAACAGCGCCATCACGTCGACCTCGGCCGACGGAGAGGATGTCGGGGGATGCGGCGCCTTGCCTTCCGCCGCCGCCCGGCGTGCGTCCGCGCCGGCGGCGCGGTTGATGATCGCGGGACGGATCGACGCCGGGATGACGTGCAGGTTGGCGAGGTGCCGGTTGATGTCGCCGTAGATCGACGCGATGTCGCCGAGCGAGGCCTGGTTCAGTTCCTTCAGGATCTGGAACTTGATGCGGCTCTCGCTCTTCAGTTGCCGCAGGGCGTCCGCGAACGCGTCGACGATCGTCGTCGGCGCGAGCGGATTGTCGGGCGTTTCGAGATCGGGCCGGCCGAGCAGATGCCCGAGCCCGCGGTTCAGGAGCCCCAGTTCCTCGTGACACGCGTTCTCGACGATGCGCGTGATGTTGCCGGTGACGACGGATTCGTCCATCGACGCGGTGTCGACGAGCGTGAGCTTGGTCGGATCGACCGCCGAGTAGTCCGGCTTGGGGGTCTCCCGGTTCGCGATGCGGTCGTCGACGCGCTCGCGCAGGCGCCGCTCGAACTCCGCCATCAGCGTCGGGCGCTCGCTCTTGAGCAGGCCGCGCGCGTCGAGGTAGAGCGTCTGCTCGTCGCGGACGTCGGTGCGCGCCGCGCGATCCATCAGGAGGTCCCCGACGCGGTCGAGCATCGCGGAGAACGCGAGCATCAGGCGATGCACCGCCAGATCCCGGCAATCGCCCAGGATCTTCGACAGCTCGCGCGGCGTTGGACGCCGCGCCGAAGTTTCCGCCGTCGGCACGTTCACGCTGGGTTCCGGTCCCCTGATGACCCGTTCCGCCGGGCCTCGCGCCCGACTGGGCGCGTTCCCGGCCGCGGGCCGAGCGCCGGCATTTCCGCCAAACTACTGCAGGTGCGGACGCCAAGCCACTGTAGCACGGAGGATTTTGAGCTACCAGCGCCAGGGCCGCCGGCTAGCGGCCGCCAAGCGCCGCCCAGGCTTTTTCGACCCGTTTCAGCGACACCGGATACGGGGTCTTGAGCTCCTGGGCGAACAGCGACACCTTGAGTTCCTCCAGAAGCCAGCGAAATTCGTCGAGCGCCGGGTCCACCCTACCGGCCGTCCGGTCCCGGTCGCGTCGCTCGGACCAGCGCCGGACCCAGTCGGCGACCTGCGGCCCGTGGCGCGCCTCGCGGTCCGGCCGTTCCTTCGCCTTGGACCAGCGCCGGCCGATGGCCTCCAGGTAGCGCGGGACGTGCTGAAGCTGGGCCCATCCGGTCGCGACGCAAAACCCCGGTCGGACGAGTTCGTCCCGCTGTGCGCGCAGGTCGGAGGCGAGCCTCGCCAGCGCAGGTGGCGCACCCGCGAGCGTCGTGCCGAGCGCGTGGTACGAGGCGGCGATCGTACCGAGCAGCCGGAACGCCCCGTCGGCGACGGCCGGAAGTCGGGTTCGCGCCCGCTTGACCTGCTCGTCGAACGAACGTGCGTCGCGAGGCAGGGGATCGTCGGCGAGGAACGCGCGGTCGGCGACGAGGTCGAGCAGGTCGGAGAGCAGCCGGTCGGTGGGCACCGCAGGCTTGAGTGCGAGGGCAGCCTGCGCGAACCCCGGCCCGCCCTTCTCGTAGCGGGCCATCGCTTCGCGCAGGGCCAGGCGGATGAGGCGCACGACACCCGCACGCGTCGACGCCTGTGCGGCCTCCCGCGTGTCGGCGAGCGCAAGCGCCACGCTCGTGCCTTCGTCGACGAGCGAGGGGAACGCGACGAGCTTCCCGCCCCGGCGCTCGATGGTCAGTGTGTCGGGCAGATCGCCGAAGTCCCATCGGGTGAGTCCACGCTTGCCGTAGGCAGGTCCGTCGGCGGCGAAACTCGCCTTCGCCGCCTCGCCGAGTCGAGAGCGAAGCTCGGCGAGGTCGCGTCCCGAACCCAGTTCGGCGCCGGAGGCGTCGACGACGACGATGTTCATGGCGAGGTGCGCGGGCAGCACCATGTCGTCCCACACGTCGGGGGCCGGCGACTCGCCCAGTTTTCGTCCGAGCCATCCGCGGATCGCCTCCGGCAGCGAGGTCGCACCGGAGTACGCCTGCTCGAGGAACGCCGTCACCGCCGGCGGCAAAGGGACGAGCCGGTTCCGCAGGCCCTTGGGCAGCGCCTTCAGGTACCAGAGGACCTTCTCGCGCAGCATGCCGGGCACGAGCCAGCCGAGCGCGCCGGGGTCGAGCTGGTTCAACCGCGCGAGCGGCACCGTGAGCGTGAGCCCGTCGAGCGGATGGCCGGGAGAGAAGCGGTACTTGACCGGGTAGTTCGTCCCGGCGAACTCGAGGTGTTCCGGAAAGAGTTCGGCCGTCACGTCGTTCGCGGCGTGACGCATCAGGATCTCGCGCGTCATGAACAGGAGCCGCGGATCGCGCGCCTCGGCGGCCACGCGCCAGCGCTCGAACGCGGCGGTCGTCGACACGTCGGCGGGGACGCGCTCCGCATAGAACGCCGCGAGCGCGTCTTCGTCGACGAGCACGTCCTGGCGGCGCGCCTTGTGCTCGAGATCGGCCACCTCCGCGACGAGCCGGCGGTTGTGCGCGAGGAACGCGCCGCGCGTCGCGAGGTCGCCCGGCACCAGGGCCTCGCGGATGAACACCTCGTGCGCGCGCGAAGGATCGAGCGCCGTGAGCGACACCGGCCGCGAAGCGACGAGCGTCAGTCCCTGGAACGACACCCGCTCGCGCGCGACGACTTCGCCGCGTTTCGCGTCCCACGAGGGATCGAACTGCTCGCGGGTCACACGCTCGCCCGCCGCCGCTTCGATCCACTCCGGCTCGACGCGCGCGGCGCAGCGCGCGTACAGGCGCGTCGTCTCGACGAGTTCCGCCGCGAGGATGAAACGCCCGCCCTTCTTCGCGAGTCCGCTTCCCGGGTGCAGGTGGAAGCGCAGCCCGCGCGGGCCGGAGTAGCTCTCGGCGGGCGCCCGTCGACCCGGCGCCTCGTGCCGCGCCCCGCCGCCGGGCTCGCCGTCGCGCAGTCCGATGTTGGAGAGGAGCCCGGCGAGCAGCGATTCGTGGATCGCCCGGTAGCGGACGGCATCGATGGTGGCCGGAAACTCCGGCTTCCACGTCCAGCCGCCTTCCTCGAGCGTCCGCACGAGTTCGCGGTGGACGTCGCGCCATTCGCGCATCCGCAGGTGGTTGACGAACATCGCGCGGCAGCGTTCGACCTGGCGGCGGTGGGAGAGCTTCTCGCCCGCGAGCGCGTCGAACACCTGCCACAGGTTCACGAGCGACAGGAAGTCCGAGCGCTCGTCGCGGAAGCGCAGATGCGCCTGGTCGGCCGCCTGCGACTTGTCGAGCGGGCGCTCGCGCGGGTCGGGCACGGACAACGCGCTCGCGATCACCAGCGCCTCGGGCAGAGAGCCGCGCGTGCGCGCCTCGAGCACGATGCGTCCGATGCGCGGGTCGAGCGGCAGCTTCGCGAGTTCGCGGCCCACCGCCGTCAGAGCGCGCGTCTCGTCCACCGCGCCGAGGTCGGAGAGGAGCTGGTAGCCGTCGGCGATCGCGCGGGGGAGCGGCGGCTCGACGAACGGGAACGCGTCGACCGGGCCGAGGTCGAGCGCGGCCATCTGCAGGATCACGCTCGCGAGCGAACTCCGCAGGATCTCGGGCTCCGCGAAGCGCGGCCGCGCATCGTAGTCGTCCTGCGCATACAGGCGCACGCAGATCCCGTCCTGCACGCGGCCGCAGCGGCCGGCGCGCTGGTCGGCGTTCGCGCGCGCGATCTTCTCGATCCGCAGCAGCGTCGTCTTGTTGCGCGGCGCGTAGCGCTTGACGCGCGCGAGCCCGGTGTCGATCACGTAGCGGATGCCCGGCACCGTGAGCGAGGTCTCCGCGACGTTGGTCGCGAGCACGATGCGCCGACCGTTCGACGGCGCGAACGCGCGCTGCTGCTCCTCAGGGGACAGTCGCGCGTAGAGCGGCAGGATCTCGGCCGCCGTGCCCCAGGGCCGGCGGCGCAGGTCGGCGCGCAACAACTCCGCCGTCTCGCGGATCTCGCGCTCGCCGGGCAGGAACGCGAGGATGTCGCCCGGCCCCTCGCGCCACAGGTCGCCCGCGGCGTCGACGATCGCCTCCTCGATGTCGCCCTCATCGTCGGTCGACTCGTCGTCGGGGTCGCCACCGACGGCGCGGTAGCGGACCTCGACCGGATAGAGCCGCCCCGACACTTCGATGACCGGTGCCGGATGGTCGGCGTCCGTGCCGAAATGGCGCGCAAAGCGTTCGGCGTCGAGCGTCGCCGAGGTGATCACGACCTTGAGGTCCGGGCGGCGCGCGAGGAGCTGCTTCAGATAGCCCAGCAGGAAGTCGATGTTGAGGCTGCGCTCGTGCGCCTCGTCGACGATGATCGTGTCGTACGCGAGGAGGCTTCGGTCACCGCGCGTCTCGGCGAGCAGGATGCCGTCGGTCATCAGCTTCACCCACGCGTCGGGCGAGGTCCGGTCGGCGAAGCGCACCTTGTAGCCGACCGCGCCCCCGACGGGCGAGCCGAGTTCCTGCGCGACGCGCGCGGCCACCGCACGCGCTGCGAGCCGCCGGGGCTGCGTGTGGCCGATGAGTCCGCGCTCGCCGCGCCCGGCGGCGATGCAGATCTTCGGAAGCTGGGTCGTCTTGCCCGAGCCGGTCTCGCCGCAGACGATCACGACCGGGTGAGCGCGGATCGCGGCCGCGATGTCCTCGGCGCGCTGCGACACCGGCAGGTCGGGCGGGAACGCGAGCGTCGGACGGGTCGCGACGCGCGCGGCCTTGCGCGCGACGGCGCGCTCCACGTCGGCGGCGAGCTTCCGCCACGTGTCGGCGCCCGCCCGACGCGCCTTGGCCTCACCGATGCGCGCGGCGAGTCGCGCGGCGTCGGCGGCGAACGTGTCGTCGAGCCGCGCGGCGAGCGCGCGGGCGTCGGTGGGGTGGGCGGTCATGGCAGGAAACCGCGGTTCCGGATGCGCGGCGGATCGCGGGGCGCCGGGGCGCGGATTCTACCGTCCTACCGCCGCGCCGGCGGCTCCGTTATGATCCGCCCGTTTCGCCCGGCCCGCACCGGCACCCCGGTCCGCGCCACCCCCCCACCCCGGAGGACGCCATGAACCGCCCCGCCAGGAACGCACCCGTCCCGAAGCTCGCGCTCGCCGCCTGTGTCGCCGCCCTCCTCGCCGTCGGGTCGATGGCCGACGCGAAGACGCTGCGCTGGGCCGGCCGAGGCGATCCGCAGACGATGGACCCGCTCTCGCAGAACGAGAACCTGACCAACAACATCAACGGGCTCATTTACGACACGCTCGTGATGCGCGACAAGGACCTCAAGGTCATTCCCGGCCTCGCGACGTCCTGGGAGCAGTTGAATCCGACGACCTGGCGCTTCAAGCTGCGGCCGGGCGTGAAGTTCCACGACGGCACGCCGTTCACCGCGGACGACGTGGTGTTCTCGATGCAGCGCGCGGCGGAGGACACCTCGCAGATCCGCGCCTACTCGAACGCCGCGGGCAAGCCGCGCAAGATCGACGACCTCACGGTCGAGTTCGTCACCAGCGGCCCGAATCCGATCGAGCTCGAGCATCTCGTCACGCTCTTCATCATGTCGAAGTCGTGGTGCGAGAAGAACAAGTGCATGAAGCCGCTCGATTTCAAGGCGAAGGAGGAGATGATCACCGCGCGCCACGCCAACGGCACCGGCGCCTACACGCTCAGGTCGCGCGAGCCGGACGTCAAGACGGTGCTGGTCCGCAACCCCGACTGGTGGGGCTGGAAGGACAAGCGTTTCGACGGCAACGTCGACGAGGTCGTCTACACGCCGATCGCCAACGACGCGACGCGGCTCGCGGCGCTCGTCGCCGGCAACGTGGACATCGTCAACGACCCGGCGCCGCAGGACGTGCCGAGGCTGCACCAGACGCCGGGCGTCAAGGTCATCGACGGCTTCGAGCAGCGGATCGTGTTCATCGGCATGGACCAGGCGCGCGACGAGTTGCTCTACTCGAGCGTGAAAGGCAAGAACCCGTTCAAGGACAAGCGGGTGCGCGAGGCGCTCTACAAGGCGATCGACATCGACGCGATCCACAAGGCGACGATGCGGGGCCTGTCGAAGCCCTCGGGCGCGATGACGCCCTCGCCGGTCCAGACCACGCCCGAGATCGAGAAGCGCTTCGCCTACGACCCGGCCGCCGCGAAGAAGCTCCTCGCCGACGCGGGCTACGCGAACGGCTTCGAGGTGCAGCTCGACTGCCCGAACAACCGCTACGTGAACGACGAGAAGATCTGCCAGGCGCTCGCCGCGATGTGGACGAAGATCGGCGTGAACACCAAGCTCGCCACGCTGCCGCGCGCGCAATACTTCCCGAAGCTCGAGAAGCTCGACACGAGCCTCTTCATGCTGGGCTGGGGCGGCGCGTCGACCGACGCGATCTTCACGCTGCAGCCGGTGCTGTCGACCTACAACGGCAAGGGCGACGGCGACTTCAACTACGGGCGCTACAGCGATCCCAAGTTCGATGCGATCGTCGCCGAGGTCAAGGTCGAGTTGAATCCGGACAAGCGTCTCGCGCTCATTCGCCGCGCGCTCGAGATCCAGAAGAACGAGATCTACACGCTGCCGCTGCACCGGCAGGTGATCCCCTGGGCCGCGCGCAGCAACGTCGACGTCCCGCATCGCGCCGACAACCAGGTGTGGCCGGTCTGGGCGAAGATGAAGTAGGCGCCGGGCGGTTCCGCGGAAGTCGCCGGGACGCCGGCGATCCGGCCGACCGCGCCGCCCGCGTGGCGGCTCGCGTCGACGGCCGGCGTCGGCTAGCCGGGGCGAATCCTCGGGCGCAGGCGGCGGCGGCCGGCGATGGCGAGCGCGAGCGAGACCATCGCGAGCGCCGCGCCGCCCGACGCAGGCACCGCGAAGGCATCGCGGACCAACGCGAGCACGAGCACCGATTCCTTCTGGATGCCGTAGTCGGCGAGCGTACGGCTGTCCACCAGAAGTTCGCCGGCGTAGTACAACCGCTGCCGGGCGGCCGGAATCCCCTCCTGGTCCTGCACCTTCTGCTTGACGTTCCCGATCGTGTCGTTGCCTTCGACCTCGATCGCGATCGTCGGGCCGTCCGGCGTCTGCACGAAGATCTGCATCGCCTGCGCCCCGGCCGGAAGCGCGAGCGCGAGCCATGCCGCCAGCGCCGACAGGAACCGCCGGACCACGTCAGGCCTTCAGCGCCGCGAGAACCTCGTCGAGCATCTTCTTCGCGTCGCCGAACAGCATCCGGTTGTTGTCCTTGTAGAACAGCGGATTGTCGACGCCGGCGTAGCCCGACGCCATGCTGCGCTTCATGACGACCGAGTGCTTCGCCTTCCAGACCTCGAGCACCGGCATCCCGGCGATCGGACTTGCCGGATCCTCCTGCGCGGCGGGATTCACGATGTCGTTCGCGCCGATCACCATCGCCACGTCGGCGTCGGGGAAGTCCTCGTTCAGCTCGTCCATCTCGAACACGATGTCGTAGGGCACCTTCGCCTCGGCGAGCAGCACGTTCATGTGTCCGGGCATCCGCCCCGCGACCGGGTGGATGCCGAAGCGCACGTTGACGCCGCGCTCGCGCAGCGCCTTGGTGATCTCGTAGACCGTGTGCTGCGCCTGCGCGACCGCCATGCCGTAACCCGGGACGATGATGACTTCCTTCGCTTCCCTCAACAGGTCGGCGGTCTCCACCGCGGAGATCGGGTGCACTTCGCCCGCCGGTTGCGCCGCGCCGTCGCCCTTGGCCGCGGCGCCGCTGTCGGTGCCGAAGCCGCCCGCGATGACGCTGACGAAGTTGCGGTTCATCGCGTTGCACATGATGTACGACAGGATCGCGCCCGACGACCCGACCAGTGCGCCCACGACGATCAGGAGGTCGTTCGACAGCATGAAGCCGGTCGCCGCAGCGGCCCACCCGGAGTAGCTGTTCAGCATCGACACGACGACCGGCATGTCCGCTCCGCCGATCGCCATCACCATGTGGACGCCGAAGAGGAGCGCAATCACCGTCATCACGACCATCGCGGTCGTCGCCGAACCCGCGTCGTGCGAGGCGACGAAGCGCCAGCCGAACCAGACCACGACGACGAGGCCGGCGAGGTTGATCCAGTGGCGCGCGGGCAAGAGCAGGGGCTTGCCGCCGATCTTGCCCGAGAGTTTGCCGAACGCGATCAGCGATCCCGAGAAGGTCACTGCGCCGATCAGCACGCCGACGTACATCTCGATCTCGTGGATCGCGTTCTCGGCGGGCGTGAGCGTCGCCGAGACCGCCGGATCGACGAAGTTCGCATAGCCCACCAGCACCGCCGCGAGCCCGACGAGACTGTGCATCAGCGCGACCAGTTCCGGCATCTGCGTCATCTGGACGATGCGCGCCGCGTAGAGCCCGATGATCGCGCCGACGACCATCGCGCCGGCGATCCACGGCAGCCCGGCCGACGACACTTGCGTGCCGAACACGGTCGCCAGCACGGCGATCGTCATGCCCACCATGCCGTAGAGGTTGCCGCGGCGGGACGTTTCCTGGTTCGACAGGCCGCCGAGGCACAGGATGAAGAGGATCGTCGCGCCGAGGTACGCGACGGTGGCGAGGCTCGTGCTCATGGTCGCGCCGCCCCTACTTGCGGAACATGCCGAGCATGCGCCGCGTCACCGCGAAGCCGCCGAACATGTTGACGGTGGCGAGCGCGATGGCGGCGATCGACAGCCAGCGGATCAGCGCGTCGGGACGCGTCACGCCGGCGGGCAGCGCCGAGAGGTTCGGCGCGATCTGCACCAGCGCACCGATCGCGATGATCGACGACACCGCGTTGGTGACGCTCATCAGCGGCGTGTGCAGCGCCGGCTTCACGTTCCAGACCACCATGTAGCCGACGAAGCAGCCGAGCACGAACACGGTGAAGTGCCCGAGGAACGATGCCGGCGCGTAGCGGCCGATCAGAAGGAACAGGACCGCGCCGACGCCGAACAGCAGCGCCGCCTTGCCGGGCGACATCGGTCCCGACGGCTCGCCGTGGCCTTTCGGCTTCGCGGCGGCGACCGGCGCCGCCGCGGGCTTCGGCGGAGGCGCGGCGGGCAGCCTGGGCGGCGGCGCCGGCCACGTGATCGCGCCATCCTTGACGACGGTCAGGCCGCGGATCGCGTCGTCCTCCATGTCGACGACGACGTTGCCGTCCTTCGCCTTGCACAGCTCCTCGGTGAGCCGCAGCAGGTTGTTCGAGTAGAGCGTCGAGGCCTGCGTCGCGAGGCGGCTCGCGAGATCGGTGTAGCCGATGATCGTCACGCCGTGCTTGACCACCGCCCTGCCGGGCTCGGTGAGCTCGCAGTTGCCGCCCTGCTCCGCCGCCATGTCGACGATGACGCTTCCGGGCCGCATCGAGCGCACCATCTCGGCCGTGATGAGCCGGGGCGCGGGCTTGCCCGGAATCAGCGCGGTCGTGATGATGATGTCGGCGTCGCGCGCCTGTTTCGCGTACATCTCGCGTTGCGCCTGCTGGAAGCCCTCGCTCATGACCTTCGCGTAGCCGCCGCCGCCGCTGCCTTCCTCGACGTAGTCGACCGGCACGAACTCGCCGCCGAGCGACTTGACCTGGTCGGCGACCTCGGCGCGCGTGTCGTTGGCGCGCACGATCGCGCCGAGGTTGGCGGCCGTGCCGACCGCCGCGAGCCCGGCCACGCCGGCGCCGGCG
>JAANMW010000505.1_pt1 | contig 45910 bp, 42 predicted proteins | sample 7279671 | NCBI WGS metagenome assembly JAANMW01 (sample SAMN14094541, study PRJNA606508) | bioreactor metagenome | isolation source: A lab-scale SPAN reactor treating ammonium-rich wastewater day 247 | place: Ireland: Galway | collected 2017-09-19 | reverse complement strand
CAGGCTCAAGCGCAAGGCCTCCCGGGCCCCGGCGCCGTGTTGCGGGGGTGAAGGCGCTTAATCGCAAGGCCCGGAACCAGGCGTTCATCCAGGAAGCCCGCAACGGTACGACCGGCGCGGGCTTTTTGCATGTGGGCGCAGCCAATGCCGGTGCAGCCGCATCAACGCAGGAAAACCACCCATGACCACACTGGATGCCGATACCTTTCCCGCCCGGCCCCGCGCAGCCTCGCTGCGCGAGGCGCCGTGGATCGTGCTCAAGTTCGGCGGCACCAGCGTGTCGACTGCCGGCAACTGGGCCGGCATCCATGACCTGCTGCTGGAGCGGGTGGCGGCGGGCTACCGGCCGCTGGTGGTGCATTCGGCGCTGGCCGGCGTCTCCAACCGCATCCAGGACGCCCTGGGCCGTGTCGCCCGCGAGGACGTGCGCGAGCAGCTGGCGGCGATCGAGGCCGCTCACCTGGCGCTGGCCGCGGAGATGCGCGTGGATGGCAGGGCCCTGGTCGGTGGCCTGCTGCTCGAGCTCGAGCAGCTGTTCGCCGGCATGCGCCTCACCGGGGAAGTGACGCCACGCCTGCATGCCCGCGCCATGGCCATGGGGGAACTGATGTCGACGACGCTGGGCGCGGCCTACCTGCAGGCGCGCGGCCTGGCGACCACCTGGCTCGATGCCCGGCAGGTCCTGCAGTCGGTCGATGTGCCGGGCACCAGCGAACGTACCCGCTACGTCAATGCCAGCTGCGGCTTCGATGCCGATGCGACGCTGCAGGAACGCTGCCGCGAAGCCGACGGGGTGGTGCTGACGCAGGGCTTCATCGCCAGCAATGCGCGTGGCGAGACCGTGATCCTCGGGCGGGGTGGCTCGGATACCTCCGGCGCCTACTTTGCCGCCAAGCTGGGCGCGGCCGGGCTGGAGATCTGGACCGACGTGCCGGGCATGTTCAGCGCCAACCCGCGCACCGTGCAGGGTGCGCGGCTGCTGCGCGCCCTGAGCTATGCCGAGGCCCAGGAAATCGCCTCCACGGGTGGCTCGGTGCTGCACCCCCGCTGCCTGGCGCCGGTGCGCCACCAGGGCATCCCGCTGCGGGTCAAGGACACCACCCAGCCGGGCCTGCCCGGCACGCTGGTGAGCCGCGATGCCGGCAGCGATGCGCCGCGCGTCAAGGCCATCTCGGGGCGCACCCGGGTGACGCTGGTGTCCATGGAGACGCTCGGCATGTGGCAGGCGGTGGGCTTCCTCGCCAGCGCCTTCCGCTGCTTCGCCGATCTCGGCCTGTCCATCGACCTGGTGTCGACCTCCGAGAGCAACGTGACGGTGACCCTGGATCCCGGCGCCAATGCCATCGACGCCGCCACGCTCGCCGCGCTGCGCGCCGCGCTGGAGAAGCTCTGCCGGGTGAAGATCATCGAGAACGTGGAGGTCGTCAGCCTCGTTGGCCAGAAGATCCGCTCCGTGCTCCACCAGATCGGTCCGGCGTTCGATGTATTCCAGGAGTTGCCGATCCACCTCATGAGCCAGGCCGCCAGCGACCTCAACCTCAGCATCGTCGTGGAGGAGGGCCAGTCGCGCCGCGTCATCCAGGCCCTGCACGAGCTGCTGGTGCAGCCCGCGCGCCAGGACGCCGTGTTCGGGCCGACCTGGGAGGAGCTGCGGGAAGCTGCCCCGGCGCCGGCATCGCTGCCCGAACCCTGGTGGGCGCGGCGGCGCGCCGAGCTGATCGGCCTCGCCGCCCGGCATTCCTCGGCCTACGTCTACGACCTCGAATCGGTGCGCGCGGCCATTGCCCGGCTCAAGGCGGTTCCCGCGCTGGGCCGCGTGCTGTTCGCCATGAAGGCCAACAGCAATCCCGCGGTACTGCGCGAGGTGCATGCGGCCGGCCTCGGCTTCGAGTGCGTGTCACCCGGCGAGATCCGCCGCGTGCTGGAGCTGTTCCCGGACATCGACCGCGGCCGCATCCTCTTCACGCCCAACTTCGCGCCGCGCGAGGAATACCAGTTCGGCCTCGAGCAGCAGGTTTGGCTGACGCTCGACAACCTGTATCCGCTGCGCGAGTGGGGCGGCCTGTTCGCCGGACGCGAGGTGTTCCTGCGCATCGACACCGGCCATGGCCACGGCCACCACGAGCACGTGCGCACCGCCGGCGTGCATTCCAAGTTCGGCATCCCGCTGTTCGAGCTGGCGGAAGCACGCGCCCTGGCCGAGCGCGCCGGCGCGCGCGTCGTCGGCCTGCATGCCCATACCGGCAGCGGCATCCTCAGCCACGGCAACTGGCAGCAGGTCGCGCGCCTGCTGGCCGCGGCGGCACAGGATTTCCCGCAGCTGCGGTTCCTCGACCTCGGCGGCGGGCTGGGCGTGCCCGAGAAGCGCGATGGCCGGCGGCTGGACCTGGCGGCGCTCGGCGCCAGCCTCGAGGAGATCCGCGCCGCCTGGCCGGCCTACGAGCTGTGGCTCGAACCGGGCCGTTACCTCATCGCCGAGGCCGGCGTGCTGGTCACCACGGTGACCCAGACCAAGGGCAAGGGCGAGGTGCAGTACGTCGGCGTGAGCACCGGGATGAATTCGCTGATCCGGCCGGCCCTGTACGGCGCCTACCACGAGATCGCCAACCTCTCGCGCTGGGGCGAGCCCTCGGCCGAGGTGGTGAACGTGGTCGGCCCGAACTGCGAGACCGGCGACCGGCTCGGCACGGACCGCCTGCTGCCCCTGTGCCGTGAAGGCGACGTGCTGGCGATCGCCAACGCCGGCGCCTACGGCCATGTGATGAGCTCGCGCTACAACCTGCGCGAGCCAGCGGTGGAAATCGCCATCTGACCGCCGGCGGCAGCCCCGCCGCACAGGCTGCCCTCGCGTTCCAGCAGCCTGCGCTTGCGGGTGACGCCCCAGCGATAGCCCGCCATCGAGCCGTCTGCCGCGATCACCCGGTGGCAGGGGATCAGCAGTGCCACGCGGTTGGCGCCGCAGGCGGCGGCGACTGCCCGCGCCGCGCTGGGCCGGCCCAGCGCCTGCGCCAGCTCGCCATAGCTGCGGGTATGGCCGAGCGGAATCCTCCGCAGCGCCTGCCACACGCGCGCCTGGAAGGCGGTGCCGCGCACGTCCAGCGGCAGCTCCAGCGCCGCCTCCGGCAGCAGGATGTGCTGGCGCACCTGCTCGAACCAGGCGCGCAGGCGCGAGCCGTCGGCCACCCAGGTGGCACGCGGGAATGCGGTGGCGAGTTCATCGAGCAGCGCCTGCGGCGCCGGCCCGAAGCTCAGCCAGCAGATGCCCGCGGGTGTCGCCGCCATCAGCATCCAGCCGAGTTCGGAGAGCCCGAGCCACCAGCCCATGCGCAGCTCGCGGCGCAGGCCGCCCGGGGCCACGCCGAGCGCCTGGCGTGCCGCCGCGTAGCCCCGTGAGCCGGACTCGAAGCCCGCCGCCAGGGTGGCCGCCAGCGCGCCCGGCTCCTGCGTGGCGCGGCGCACCAGCCGGGTCAGCCGCAGGGCCTGCAGGTAGGCTTTGGGCGTCGTGCCCAGCCGGGCGCGGAACTGGCGGCGCAGTTCGGCCGGGCTGGCGCCGGGGCCGGCGAGCAGTTCGCCGATGGGCATGCCGGGTTCGGCATCCTCGATGCGGCGGCAGGCTGCCACCACCAGTCCGGCCCAGTCGGGCGCCGGACGCCGGGCTTCGGCTGCCGGGCGGGGTGGGCGGGACGCAGGCGGGCGCTTCTTCATGCGCGCAAGGGTAATGCCGCGCCGGCGTCGGGTCTTCCCGTTTTCGGCGCCGGCCGGCGGCGAGGTGGCCGGCGCCCGGCTAGCGCTGGCGCTGGCTGAGCTCGCGGGCCACGTCGGCCAGCGTCAGGTCGTGACTGCGCAGCAGCACCAGCAGGTGGTAGACCAGGTCGGCGGCCTCGGAGAGGGTGCGTTGCCGGTTGCCCTGGACACTGGCCAGCGCCAGCTCGACGGCTTCCTCTCCCAGCTTCTGCGCGATGCGCGATGGTCCGGCGGCATACAGGCGCGCGGTATAACTCTGCTCCGCAGAGGCGGCCTTGCGCTGCTCGATCACCCGTTCCAGTTCCTGGAGGTAGCTGATTCCCGCGTCGCTCATGTCCTGACCTCGATCGCCTGCCCGCGCAGGTATTCCTTCAGTTCACCGATGTCGATCGCCGCCGTGTGGAACACGCTGGCAGCCAGGGCGCCATCGACCCGTGCGTCGCGGAACACGTCCGCGAAGTGCGCGGGGGCGCCGGCGCCTCCCGAGGCGATGAGCGGCACGCTGCAGATCGCGCGCACGCGGCGCAGCTGCGCAATATCATAGCCGTGCCGGACGCCGTCCTGGTTCATGCAGTTCAGGACGATCTCCCCGGCGCCGCGCTCCTGCACCTCGCGCACCCAGTCGAGGGTATCGCGTCCGGATTCGCCCGACCTGGCCGGGTCGCCGGTGTTCTGGTGCACGCGATAGGCGCCGTCCTGCTCCTTGCTGTCGATGCCGACCACCACGCATTGCGAGCCGAAACGCCGTGCCAGCTCGCCGATCAGCGCCGGATTGGCCAGCGCAGGGGTGTTGACCGAGATCTTGTCGGCACCGGCGTGCAGCACGGCCTCGGCCTCGGCGACGCTGCGGATGCCGCCCGCGACGCAGAAGGGGATGTCGAGCACCCCGGCCACGCGATGCACCCAGCCGCGGTCCACGCCGCGCCCCTCGGGGCTGGCGGTGATGTCGTAGAACACCAGTTCGTCGGCGCCCTGGTCGCGGTAGCGGCGCGCGAGTTCGAGGATGTCGCCCATGACGCGGTGGTCGCGGAAGCGGGTGCCCTTGACCACCTGGCCATCGCGGACGTCGAGGCAGGGAATTATCCGGCGCGCGAGAATCGTCCCATCTCCTCGAGGCTGATGCGCCCTTCCAGCAGGGCCTTGCCGGTGACCACGGCCGCCACGCCCGTGGCGGCGAGCGCCGGCAGGTCGGCTGCCGATGACAGGCCGCCGGAGGCAATGATGCGGGCTTGCGGATAACGGCGCAGGCATTCGGCGTAGAGCGCGGTGTTGGGGCCGGCGAGCGTGCCGTCGCGGCCGACATCGGTGCAGAGGAAATGGCGGGCGCCGGCGGCGAGGAACACCTCGAACAGCTCCCACAGCCGGCGCCCGCTGGATTCGCGCCAGCCGTGGGTCACGGCAACCGGCCCGGCCGCGTCGTCCTGCAGCCGCACGTCGAAGGCGAGGACCACGCGCTCGCTGCCCAGGGCGTTCAGCCAGCCGATGGCGGTCGGCGGCTCGTTGATGGCGATCGAGCCGAGTACCACGCGGTCGGCGCCTGCCGCGAGCAGCATCTGTGCCGTGGCGAGCTCGCGGATGCCGCCGCCGACCTGCACCTTCATCCCCGAGCCGGCTGCGAGGCTGCGGAGGAGGTCGAGGTTGCCGGGCTGGCCGGTACGGGCACCATCGAGATCGACGAGGTGGAGGCGGCGCGCACCGGCGGCCTGGTAGCTGGCGGCGATTTCCAGCGGCCCGCTCTCGTACCCGGTGACGCGCCCGAAGTCACCCTGGTAGAGGCGCACGCAGCGCCCGCCCAGCAGATCGATCGCGGGAATGATTTCCATGGTGTGTGTCAGCAGCGGTCCAGGAAGTTGGCGAGGATGGCCGCCCCAGCGGGACCCGAGCGCTCGGGGTGGAACTGGGTGGCGTGGAAGTTGCGCATCCGGGCCACGGCGGTGAACTCGCGGCCATAGGTGGCGGTGGCCACGGTGGCGGCGCCCACCGGCAGGGCATAGCTGTGCACGAAATAGGCATGGCTGCCTGGCGCGATGCCGGCGAGCAGTTCGCTGTCTGCCGTGGGCTGGATGCGGTTCCAGCCCATGTGGGGTACGGGGCGATCCGCCGCCGGCTCGAAGCGCTGCGCGCGGCCCGGGATCACGCCCAGGCAGCGGACGTCGTCTTCCTCGGACGATTCGTACAGCAGCTGCAGGCCGAGGCAGATGCCGAGCACGGGCTGCGTGAGCTGCGGGATCAGGCGGTCGAGGCCGGCGCCGGCAAGCCGGGCCATCGCGGCACCCGCTGCACCGACGCCCGGGAGGATCACGTGTCCGGCGCGGCGGATGCAGTCGTGGTCGGTGGTCAGCAGCGCGGTGCGTCCGAGCCGCTCCAGCGCAAAGGTCAGCGAGGCGATGTTGGCGCCACCGCCGTCGATGATCGCCACCGGCGCTGCGCTCACAGCACGCCCTTGGTGCTCGGCAGGCTGCTGCCCTGGCGCAGCAGGGCCTGGCGCAGGGCGCGGCCCGTGGCCTTGAAGCAGGACTCCACCATGTGGTGGCTGTTCTCGCCAGCGACCTTGATCTGGATCGCGGCGCCGAGGCTGTCGGCCAGCGAACGGAAGAAATGCGGGACCATTTCGGTCGGCAAGCCGCCCACTTCGTTGCGCGGGAAGATGCCCTCGAAGCTGGAATGCGCGCGCCCGGAGAGGTCGATCGCCACCTGTGCCTGGGCCTCGTCCATGGGCAGCACGAAGCCGTAGCGGCCGATGCCGCGCTTGTCGCCGAGCGCGCGGCGCAGGGCTTCACCGATGACCAGCGCCGTGTCCTCCACGGTGTGGTGCTCGTCGACGTGCAGGTCGCCATCGCATCGCAGCTGCAGGGCGAAGCCGCCGTGCCGGGCCAGCTGCTCGAGCATGTGGTCGAAGAAGGCGATGCCGGTGCGGATCTCGACCGGCTGCTCGGCATCGAGGTCCACGGTGCAGCTGATGCGGGTCTCGCGGGTCTCGCGCCGGATGCTGGCCCGGCGCGGCAGGTCCACCAGCTCGTGGGCGATGGCGGCCCAGGCGCCCGGCTGGTGCGGATCCAGCCGCAGGCCCCGCAGGCCGAGGTTCGCGGCCAGCTCGAGGTCGGTCTCGCGGTCGCCGATGACGACGCTGGCGCTGCGGTCGATGGGCGTGGCGGCGAGGAAATCGCGCAGCAGGCCGGTGCGGGGCTTGCGGCAGGCACAGCCATCCGCCGGGCGGTGCGGGCAGATGAACACCTCGCGGAACACGAGGCCCTGCGAGGCGAACAGCCGCAGCACGAAATCCTGGACCAGGCGGAAATCAGCCTCCGGGAAACTCGCGGTGCCGAGCCCATCCTGGTTGCTCACCATGACGAAGCCGTAGCCGGCGGCCCGCAGGCGCAGCAGGGCGGGAATCACCCCTTCGACCAGTGCCACCTTGTCGAGGCGGTCCACCTGCTCGTCGGCCGGCTCGAGGATCAGCGTGCCGTCGCGGTCGAGGAAAGCGATTTTCGCGGTACTCATGGTCGGCCCAGTGCTGCCAGCAGTTGGTCGTTCTCGGCGGGATCGCCGACGGTGATGCGCACGCAGTCGGGCAGCCCGGGGTCCCAGCTGAAGTCGCGCAGCAGGACGCCCCCACGACGGGCGGCTTCCACCAGGCGCGGCGCATCGACCGCTTCCACCAGCAGGAAGTTGGCGTCACTGGGCCAGACGCGACGGATATCGGGCAGGCTGGCCAGGGCAGCGGCGAGGCGGGCGCGCTCGGCCCGCAGGCGTTCCACGCGCCGGCGCCATTCGGCGGCATGACCGGGCTCGAGACAGCGCTGGACCGCCTCGGCGCAGGGCGAGGGGAAGGTATAGGGGGGCAGCACGCATCCGAGCAACGCCACCAGTTCGGGCGCGGCCAGCAGCGCCCCGCAGCGCACGCCGGCCAGCGCCAGCGCCTTGGAGAGCGTGCGCAGGACGATCACGTTGGCATGCTGCCCCAGCAGTTCCTGCGTGGGATCGGTAGCGGAAAATTCCGCGTAGGCGCCATCCAGCACGACCACGCCCCGGCCGTCCAGCGCCGTCGCCAGCCGGTGGATATCGGCCAGTGCCATGCTGTTGCCGGTCGGATTGTTGGGCGAGCAGAGGAACAGGACCCGCGTGGCGGCCGACCATTGGTCGAGGATGCCGTCCACGTCGACGGCGTAGCCGCGGTCACGCAGCAGGGCAACGCGCCGGATCGGCGCATCCTGTATCTGCGCGTAGGTCTCGTACATGCCGAAGGTCGGCGGGCAGATCACGATGCCGTCCCGGCCCGCGCGGCAGAAGCCGCGGATGACCACGTCGATGGCCTCGCTCGAGCCGCGGGTCACCAGCACCTGGGCTGCCGCCACGCCGAAGTGGGCCGCGAGGCTCGCGGTGAGTTCGAAGGGGCGCGGCTCCGGGTAGCGGTTGAGACCCGCGTTGCTCTGGTCGCCGGGCGGCCGCCAGGGATTCTCGTTGGCGTTCAGGCGCACGAGGCCGTCGGCGAACTGCGCGCTCCGGTACGGCTTCATGCGACGGATCTCCGGACGCACGAGGTCGAGGATGCTGCTCATGGCCGCGACACCCCACCGCCGGTCCGCACGCGCACGGCGGCGGCGTGGGCCTCGAGGCCTTCGAGGCTGGCCAGGGTCTCGACGGTCGGCGCCAGCGCCGCGAGGCCCGCCGCACTGGCCTCCTGCAGGGTCATGTGCCGCTGGAAATCCGTCACCGACAGCCCGCTGTAGGCACGGGCATGGCCATAGGTCGGCAGCACGTGGTTGGTGCCGCTGCAGTAATCACCGACCGACTCCGGCGTCCAGGGGCCGAGGAACACCGAGCCCGCGCTCCAGATGCCGTCGATCCAGCGGCGTGGCTCCGCAACCTGCAGGATCAGGTGTTCCGGCGCATAGCGGTTGGCGACGTCGACGGCCTCGGCGAGGCTGGCGACGACGATGGCGGCACCATGCAACAGGGATTCGGCCATGATGTCGCGCCGTGACAGGCCGGGCAGCGCGGCGTCGATCTCGGCGCGCACCCGGTCCACCATGTCGCTGGCGGTGGTCACCAGCAACACCTGCGAGTCCGGCCCGTGTTCCGCCTGCGACAGCAGGTCGAGGGCCACGAAGCGCGGGTTGGCCCCGGCATCGGCGACCACCATCACTTCGGAGGGGCCTGCCGGCATGTCGAGGGCCGCTCCGGCGGGATCGAGCGCCACCGCCTGTTTGGCCGCCGTGACCCAGGCGTTGCCGGGGCCGAAGATCTTGTCGACCTTGGGGACCGTGGCCGTGCCATAGGCCATGGCGGCCACGGCCTGGGCACCGCCGACCTTGAAGATCTGCTGCACGCCGCAGGCGCGCGCGGCCACCACCACCGCCGGATCCGCGCGGCCGTCGGGCCGCGGTGGCGTGCAGAGCACACGGATCGGGCATCCCGCCAGCGCGGCCGGCACGCCGAGCATGATCGCCGTGGAGGGCAGGGGGGCGCGCCCGGCTGGCACATAGAGGCCGACGGCCCGCAGCGGGCGCACGACGCGCTCGCAAACCACGCCGGGCACAGTCTCGACGCGGACCGGCTGGCTCTGCTGGGCGGCGTGGAAGGCCCTCACGTTGCGGATGGCGACGTCGATGGCGCGGATGGCTGCCGGATCGAGTTCACGCTGCGTGGCGGCCGCTTCCGCGTCGCTGACCGCGAGCTCGCGCAGGGTCACGCCGTCGAGCTTCGCGGTGAGGCGCAGCAGCGCGGCATCGCCCTGGCTGCGCACTTCGCCGATGATGTCGGCCACGGCCGCGGGCAGGCCGGTGCCTCCGCGCACCGCCGGGCGCTCCAGCAGCGAGCGCCGCCCGGCCTCGTCCAGCACGGACCAGTCCACCCGTGTGAGCAGGCTGCCGGTGCTCATGGCAGCATCTTCTCCACGGGCAGTACGAGCAGCGAGCTGGCGCCGGCCTTCTTCAGGTTCTCCAGTGTCTCCCAGAAGACGTTCTCGCGACAGACGACATGCACGGCCACCTTGTCGCCGCGGCCCTCCAGGGGAATCACGGTCGGCGCGTCGGCGCCCGGCAGCAGGCGCGTGATCTCGGGCAGCGCGGCGACCGGGGCATTCATCATGACGTACTTGCTCTCACGCACCTGCATGACGCCATCGATGCGCTGGAGCAGCCGCGTGATCCATTCCAGCTTGGCCGGCGGCACCTCGCGCGGGGTCTGGATCAGCACCGCCTGGCTGTCGAGGATGGTTTCGCCCTCGCGCAGGCGATTGGCGGCGAGCGTGGCGCCGGTGGACACGAGGTCGCAGATGAGATCGGCGCGGCCCAGGCTCGGCGCGATCTCCACCGCCCCGGAGAATTCCACGACCTGCGCGGTGATGCCGCTGCGGCGGAGGAAGTCCTGCACGATGCGCGGATAGCTGGTGGCGATGCGCCGGCCGGGAAGGTCGGCCAGCGACCTCACCGGCCCGTCCTCCGGATAGCCGAAGGCGAGGTGGCACCGGCCATAATCCAGCGGTCGCACCACGCGGAACGGCTCGGCGATGCCCTCGGCCTGGAATTGCAGGCGCCGCTCCTCCAGCACGTTCATGCCGACCACGCCGAGGTCGCAGACATCGTCGCGGACCAGGCCGGGGATGTCGTCGTCGCGGACCAGCAGCACATCGACGGGCATGTTCTCGCCGAAGCCGATGAGCTGGTCGCGGCCGCGCGTGTACTTCAAGCCGCAACGTTCGAGCAGTTCCAGGGACCGGTCGGTGAGCCGGCCGGATTTCTGGATGGCGACCTTGATGCGGGAGGCCTGGTCGGTCATGGTGCGTGTCTTCCCTGGCGTGTGGTGCGCTGCAAGGCCTTGGCGTAACCGCCGGCGCCGGCGCTGAGGTAGCGGGCGACCCGCCCGATGGTGGTGACGCTGACCCCGGTCTGCTCGTGGATCTGGCGGTAGCTGAGTTCGCCTGCGGCCAGCAGTTCGGCGACTGCCCAGCGGTCCTTGAGGGCCTGCAGCTCGGCGGGGGTGCACAGGTCGTGGAAGAAGGCCCGGCACTCGTCGATGTTTCGCGAGGCGAGGATCGCCCGGTAGAGGCGGTCTTCGGCAGCGAGTTCCTCGCGCGCGTTGAGGATGCGATGGTCCTTCATGGGCGTCCGCAATAACGTACTAACACGCTAGCACAGTAGCACGGCAGTGGATGCCGGGCAAGCCACCCGGCCAGGCGCCCGCCTTGACCCCTGCAAACAGGGCTCCCTACACTTCGCGGTCCCGCCAATCCCTGCCGGAACCGCGAAAGGCAGCGCATGAGCGACAGCTTCCGCCACGAGACCCGCACCGTGCGGGCGGCCATCGACAGCGACGAGCAGTTCGGCGCGGTGATGCCGCCGATCGTGCTGAGCACCAACTTCACCTTCGAAGGCTTCGGCAAGCCGCGCGAATACGACTACAGCCGCACCGCCAATCCCACCCGCGATGCCCTGGCGGCCGCCATCGCCGACCTCGAGGGCGGTGCGGGCGCCACAGTCACCGCCTCGGGCATGGCGGCGATCACCCTGGCCTGCCAGCTGCTGAATCCCGGCGACCTGGTGATCGCACCGGTGGATTGCTACGGCGGCACATACCGCTTGCTGAGCCGCCTCGCGGCCAGGGGCCTGTTCCAGGTGCGGTTCATGGACCTGGCCGATACCGGCCAGCTGGCCGCGGCCGAGCGCGAGCCGGCGCGGCTGCTGTGGGTGGAGAGCCCGACGAACCCGCTGCTGAGGATCATGGACCTCGCGCGGCTGCGCCAGGTGGCCGATGCCTGCGGCGCCCTGCTGGCCGTCGACAACACCTTCCTGTCGCCAGCGCTGCAGCGTCCGCTGGAATCCGGCGCCGACCTGGTGATCCATTCGACCACCAAATACCTCAATGGCCACAGCGACGTCGTCTCCGGCGTCGTCGTGGCAAGGGATGCGGCCCTGCACGCCGAGCTGGCGACATGGGCGAATGCGCTCGGACTGACCGGTGCGCCGTTCGACAGCTTCATGGCGCTGCGCGGGCTGCGCACGCTGTTCGTGCGCATGCGCCAGCACGAGACCAACGCCAGGGCGCTGGCCGAGACCCTGGCCGCCAGCCCCGCCGTGGCCCGTGTCCACTATCCGGGGCTGCCCGGCCATCCGGGCCACGACCTGGCAAGGCGGCAGCAACGGGGCTTCGGCGGCATGCTCAGCTTCGAGTTGCGCGGCGGGCAGGATGCCGCCCGGCGGTTCCTCGGCCAGCTGCGCCTGTTCACGCTGGCCGAGTCGCTCGGCGGCGTCGAGAGCCTGGCCTGTCATCCGGCGACGATGACCCATCTGCCACTGGGCCCGGAAGGGCGCAGGGCAGCGGGGATCGGCGACGGCCTGGTGAGGCTCTCGGCAGGCATCGAGGCCACCGATGACCTGGTGGCGGACGTCCGCGCGGCGCTCTCGTCCCTCGGCTAGGCGTCCAGCCGGGCCACCACGGCATCGCCCATCTGCACGGTGCTGGCCTCGCGGCTGCCGGCGGTGGCGATGTCGCGGGTGCGAAGGCCCGAGTCCAGCACCTCGTGGACTGCATGCTCGATGCGTGCCGCCTCGGCTTCCAGGCCGAGCGTATGCCGCAGCAGCATGGCGACGCTGAGGATGGTGCCGCAGGGGTTGGCGATGCCGCGGCCGGCGATGTCCGGGGCCGAGCCATGGATCGGTTCGTAGAGGCCACGGGCCCTGTCGTCGAGGGAGGCCGAGGGCAGCATGCCCATGGAGCCGGCCAGCATGGAGGCCTCGTCGGTGAGGATGTCGCCGAACATGTTCTCGGTCACCAGGACGTCGAAATCCCGCGGGCGTGACAGCAGGTGCATCGCCGCAGCATCCACCAGCATGTGCTCGAGCTGCAGCTCGGGGAACTCGCGGGCGAAGAGCTCGCCGGCGACGGCGCGCCACAGGCGCGAGGTCTCCAGCACGTTGGCCTTGTCCACCGAGGTGACCTTGCCGCGCCGGCCGCGGGCCATGCCGGCCGCGACGCGCAGCACGCGCTCGATCTCCATGCGGCTGTAGCTGCAGAGGTCCGAGGCACGGTCGGCCTCGCGCTGCTTGGCGCCGAAATAGATGCCTCCTGTCAGCTCGCGGATCACCATGATGTCGACGTCACGGATGCGCTCGGCCTTGAGCGGGGAGGCGTCGTAGAGCGACGGGTGGGTGCGCACCGGACGCACGTTGGCGTAGACGCCCATAGCCGCGCGCAGGTCCAGCAGGCCCTGCTCGGGGCGCTCGCGCGCCGCGGGGTCGCTCCACTTCGGGCCACCCACCGCGCCGAGCAGCACGGCATCGGCTTCCAGTGCCAGGCGTCGCGTGTCCTCCGGGAAGGCCTTGCCGGTGGCGTCGATGGCCGCCCCGCCGATCAGGCCATGCCGCAGCTCGAAGCGCTGCCCACTGCGCCGCGCGATGGCATCGAGGACCCGCAGCGCCTGCTCGACGACCTCCGGCCCGATGCCGTCACCGGGCAGGACGCCGATCAGGGCTGCCATGCGCGGGCTTTCTCGAAGCGGCTGATGGCATCGGCCTGGCCGAGCAGGTAGCCGAGCTGGTCGACGCCGTTGAGGAGGCAGTAGCGGGAAAAGCCGTCCAGCGGGAACTCGACACGACGATCCCCGGGCAGGCCGAGGCTGCGCGATTCGACGTCCACGGTGACCTCCGCGCCGGGATTGGCCAGCAGCCAGGCGTGGGTTGCGCCATCGACGATGACGGGAACCAGGCCGTTCTTCAGCGAGTTGTTGCGGAATATGTCGGCGATGCCGGTGCTGATGACGGCGCGGATGCCGAAGTCCACCAGTGCCCACGGCGCGTGTTCGCGCGAGGAGCCGCAACCGAAGTTGTTGCCGGCGACGAGGATCTCGCAGCCGGCGGCCTCGGGCCGGTTCAGCGCGAAATCCGCGCGCGGCTGGCCTGCCTTGTCGTAGCGCCAGTCCGCGAACAGCGCCTTGCCCAGCCCCTTGCGGGTGGTGGTGGTGAGGAAACGGGCCGGCACGATCTGGTCCGTGTCGATATCCGACTGCGGCAGCACGACCGTCCGGGAGGTGAAGCGGGTGATCCTGTCCATGGCTGGCGGCCTCGGCTTGGAGTTTTGCTGGTGCTTATTGCGGGAGCAGTTCGCGCGGGTCGCTGATGCGGCCGGCAATGGCCGTGGCGGCTGCCGTCAGCGGACTGGCCAGCACGGTGCGCGCGCCGATGCCCTGGCGTCCCTCGAAGTTGCGATTGCTGGTGCTGACACAGATCTGGCCGCGACCCACGGTGTCGCCGTTCATGCCCAGGCACATCGAGCAGCCGGACTCGCGCCATTCGGCGCCCGCGGCGGTGAAGACCTGGTCCAGTCCCTCGGCCTCCGCCTGCTTCTTGGTGGCCTGCGAGCCCGGCACGATCAGCACGCGCACCGAACCCGCGACCTGGCGTCCGCGCAGCAGGCTGGCGGCCTCGCGCAGGTCGGAAAGCCGGGAGTTGGTGCAGCTGCCGATGAAGACCACGTCCACCGGGCGACCCAGCATCGGCTTGCCGGCTTCCACGCCCATGTAGGCCAGCGACTTGCGGAAGCTGGCATCGCCGCTGTCCGCGGGCACGGCGGCATCGACCGGAATGACCATGCCCGGGTTGGTGCCGAAGGTGATCATGGGCGCGAGCCGCGAGACATCGAGGCTGACTTCGCGGTCGAAGTGGCAGCCGGCGTCGGAGGGCAGGCTGCGCCAGCGCTTCACGGCCTGGTCCCAGGCGGCGCCGTCGGGCGCCATCTGCCGGCCGTGGAGGTACTGGAAGGTCACGTCATCCGGGGCGATCATCCCGGCCCGGGCGCCGGCCTCGATGCTCATGTTGCAGACCGTCATGCGCTCGTCCATGGACAGCGCGCCGATGGCCTCGCCCCGGTACTCGATGACATGGCCGGTGCCGCCGCCGACACCGATCTTGCCGATGATGGCGAGGATGATGTCCTTGGCGGTGACGCCGCGGGCCAGGTGGCCGGAGACATCGATGGCGAGCGTCTTCGGCTTGCGCTGCAACAGGCACTGCGTGGCGAGCACGTGGCCGACCTCGGTGGTGCCGATGCCGAAGGCCAGCGCGCCGAAGGCGCCATGGGTGCTGGTGTGGCTGTCGCCGCAGACGATGGTCTTGCCGGGCTGGGTGATGCCGAGCTCCGGCCCGATGATGTGGACGATGCCCCGCTGGTCGGAGTCGAAATCGAGCAGGCGGATGCCGGCCTCGCGGCAGTTCTCGATCATGACGCGGATCTGCGCTGCCGCCGAGGATTCGGCGACGCGCTCCAGATCTTTCAGGCTGCGCACCGGCACCGTCGGCGTCGAATGGTCCAGCGTGGCGAGCGTCAGGTCCGGGCGACGCACCGGGAGCCCGCGCGACTTCAGTACGTTAAACGCTTCCGGCGTGGTGACCTCGTGGGTCAGGTGCAGGTCGATGTAGAGCACCGCCGGCGCGTCGGCGGTCTCCGGCACCACCAGGTGGTCCTGCCAGACCTTCTCGAACAGGGAACGCTTGCTCATGTCGAACTCTCCACGGGCTCGAGCCAGCCCCACTGGTCGCTGGTCGCACCGCTGAACAGGCCGAAGAAGGCATCCTGCAGGCGCCGGGTGACCGGGCCCCGCTTGCCGGCACCGACGCCGATCCGGTCGACCGAGCGGACCGGCGTGATTTCGGCAGCCGTGCCGGTCAGGAAGATCTCGTCGGCGATATAGAGCATCTCCCGCGGAATGGGCCGCTCCAGCACCTCGATCCCTGCCTGCCGGGCCAGCACCATGACACTGTCGCGCGTGATCCCGGTGAGGATGGAGGCGGTGGAGGGTGGCGTGTACAGGATGCCGTCGCGCACCAGGAAAATGTTCTCGCCTGCGCCTTCGCTCACCGTGCCGTCGGTGGAAAGCGCGATGCCCTCGGCAAAGCCGCGCTGCCTGGCTTCCAGGCTGACCAGCGTGCTGGAGAGGTAATTGCCGCCCGCCTTGGCCAGCGCCGGGATCGTGTTGGGCGCGACGCGCTGCCAGGACGAGACGCAGACGTCGACGCCTTGCTCGAGGGCGTCGGCCCCGAGGTAGGCGCCCCATTCCCAGGCCGCGACGGCCATGTCGATCGGCTGGCCGGGCGGCGGGGCGAGGCCGACCTCGCCGTAGCCACGGTAGACGATGGGCCGGATGTAGGCGCCGCGGGTCAGGCCGTTGCGGAGCACGACCTCCCTGCATGCGGCATCGATCTGCGCCGCGGACCAGGGCACCTCGATGCGATGGATCTTCGCCGATTCGAGGAGGCGGCGCGTGTGCGCCTGCAGGCGGAACACCACGGGGCCACGCTGCGTGGCATAGACGCGGATGCCCTCGAACACGGAGGAGCCGTAGTGCAGGGCATGGGTCAGGACATGGACCTTGGCCTCGGCCCAGGGCACCAGCTTGCCGTTGTGCCAGATCCACTCACTCGTCTTGATGGGCATGTTGTCTTTCCTCGGGAAACAGCTGCATCCGCTGTGGCTCGGGAGCCCGCGCTCCAGCCCGGCCCGCACACCGTTTGTCGGTCCGGAGCTACGCCGCGCCGAAGTTGCGGTGGATGACGTCCAGGTGGGCCAGTGCCCCGGTGCCGGCCAGGCCGATGCCGGAGCAGCGGAATCTGCCGCCATTATATTCCAGCACTGCGTCCTGCAGCTTCACGGCAATTGCGGCGTGCAGGGCAGCCGGCGCGCCCCGAGTGGCGGCCCGGGCCCGGCCGGCAGCAGCCCACTCCTGCGGTTCGGGTACGAGCGCATGGCGTCCATGCGCTATGCTTGTGGTGATTTGCCCGGAGCTTGTGGCAACATACGCGCCCCGGCGGCAGCTTGCCGCGGGGGCAAGTCTGAACAGGTTGATCAGTCCAGGTTGATATGGCCGTCGCAGTCAGTACACCCATGCTCTCACGGCGCGCGCTGGTGTTCGTCGGTATCGTGGCGCTGCATGTGGGCTTCGTCTATGTCCTCAATGCAGGTCTCGCGCACCAGGCCGTGGAGATGATCTACGGGCCGATCGAGACCAAGATGATCGAGGAGGTCAAGGAAGACCAGGACAAGCCACCGCCGCCGCCGCCGAAGATCGAAACCACGCCACCGCCATTCGTACCGCCTCCGGATATCTCGATCGACCTGCCGGTCGAGACCACCGCGACCACTGCCATCACGGCCACCACCCAGAAGCCCGTGGCCAAGCCGCCACCGGCCCCGGTGGCCATCGCGCGCGTTCCGCCAAAGCAGAACCCGCGCCGGCCGCCGAGCCTTCCCGACTACCCGCCGCAGGCCAAGCGCCTCGGCCTCGAGGGCTCCACGGTCCTGCGCTTGTACATCCTCGAGGATGGCAGTGTCGGCGATGCCCAGATCGCCCAGAGCAGCGGCCACGAGCAGCTGGACGAGGCGGCTTTGCGGCACGCCAAGCGCGCATGGAAATTCATGCCTGGCACCGAGGGCGGCAAGCCGGTGCCCATGTGGTTTGAATTCCGCGTCGTCTGGAAGATCGTGAACGAACGGTAGGGGAAGAATGGCCAGCGTCGCCACGGTTCACGGGGCGACGCGGGTTATGACGGACAGTAACGAACTGAGCTACGTACTTGAGGGGAAGACGCAATCATGGTTGAACTAGCAGCTCTCGCTCTGAGCATCGCGCTCGCGGCCCAGCAGCCGACGACCGACGCCGCTACAGCAGCACCGGCCACCGCCGAAACGACGACCCTGCCCGCAGCGGATGCCACCGCGCCGGCTCCGGCCGAAATGGCCCCGGCGGAGGCACCGGTCGATGTCCCGGCCGCCGAGCCGGCACAGACCGAGGAAAAGGCCAACCCGTACGGCCTGAGCCAGCTCTGGGCGCAAGGCGACTTCGTGGCCCGCGGGACGCTGGTCATCCTGGTCGTCATGTCGTTCGCTTCCTGGTTCATCATCCTGACCAAGCTCTGGGACCAGGCCCGCCTGCGTCGCCAGTTCAACCAGACGGACAAGGGCTTCTGGGCCGGCAAGTCCCTGCAGGATGGCATTGCCACCCTGAACGATCCGGACAACGCGTTCCGGCTCATCGCGGAGCAGGGTGTCAAGGCTGCCCGGCACCACGAGGGGCGCCTGACGGACCAGATCCCGTTGCATGAGTGGATCACCGCCTCGCTGCAGCGTGCGGTGGACAAGGTGACCAACGACATGCAGAGCGGCCTGTCCTTCCTGGCGACCGCTGGCTCGACCGCGCCGTTCATCGGCCTGTTCGGCACGGTGTGGGGCATCTACCACGCGCTCATCGCCATCGGCATCGCCGGCCAGGCGAGCATCGACAAGGTGGCGGGCCCGGTGGGCGAGGCGTTGATCATGACCGCCCTCGGCCTTGCGGTCGCGGTGCCCGCGGTGCTGGGTTACAACTGGCTCCTGCGTCGCAACAAGGCCCTGCTGGAAGAGGTTCGCTACTTCGCCACCGAAGTGCAGCAGTACCTGGTGAGCGGTGCCCGCATGGACGCTCCGGGCCAGCGGAGCAAGTAAAGTGGGCATGTCGGTCCCCGGCGAGGGCGGTGGCGACGACAAGGCGATGTCCGACATCAACGTGGTGCCCCTCGTGGACATCATGCTGGTGCTGCTGATCATCTTCCTGATCACCATTCCGGTGATCACGCAGACGGTCCCGGTGGAACTGCCCAAGGTTGCCAACCAGCCGACCAAGACCAAGCCGGAAAACGTCACCGTGGCCATCAACGCCGCGGGTGACGTGTTCTGGAACCAGGCCCGGGTGCCCGACGACCAGGCGCTGCTGGAACTGGTCAAGTCGGTCGCCGTGCAGGATCCTCAGCCCGAGATCCACATCCGCGGCGACGGCCGGGCTAAATTCGAGTCGGTGGGGCGTGTCATCTACCTGATCCAGCGCGGTGGCGTCATCAAGGTAGGCTTCATCACCGAGCCCGACCGCGGCATGCGCCGCTAGCCCGCCGGCGGGGCACCCCTGAGGGAGACACAGACATGGGAATGAACGTTAGCGGCGGGGGCCGCGACGACGACCCGATGCTGGACATCAACATGACGCCGTTGATCGACGTCATGCTGGTGCTCCTCATCATGTTCATCGTCACCATCCCGATCATGACCCACGCCGTGAAGCTCGACATGCCGCGGCCCAATCCGAATGCGGTGACGCCCCCGGTTCCACCGGAGGTCATCGAGCTCGAGATCGATTACGACGGCACCATCCTCTGGAACCAGACGCCAGTTCCGAGCCTCAACACGCTGGAGCAGTATTTCAGCCAGGAAGCCGTCAAGGAGCCGCAGCCGGAACTGCACATCCGCGCCAACAAGCGGGCCAAGTACGACGTCGTTGCCAAGGTCCTCGCGCTTGCACAGCGTCAGGGCGTGAACAAGATCGGCTTCGTCGGCATGGAGCAGTTTGCTGAATAGCAGCATGACCTGGCCTGCAACCCTTTGGCTGCAGGCCAGGTCCAAGCCTTCAATGGCATAGCAGGAGAGAGCCACGATCATGCGAGCAAACGCATCATTCCGCGCCCTGGGCGCCATGCTGGTCGTCCTGGCCAGCCTGTTGGCTGCCGGCCAGTCCATGGCCGAGGACAAGATCAGCGCCAAGGTCGCCAAGCCGATGAAGGCGGCCCAGGAAGCCATCCAGAAGAAGCAGTGGGACCAGGCGCTGGCCAAGGTGGCCGAGGCTGACGCCGTCAGCAGCAAGACCGCATTCGACCAGTTCCAGATCAACGAATTCAAGGCCTACGTCCTCCTGCAGCAGCGGAAGTATGCGGACGTCGCCAGGCTCTACGAGGGGAGCCTGGCATCGGGCAGGCTGCCGCCGGAGCAGGTCGACGACCGACTGAAGACCATCGTCCAGCTCAATACCGCGACCAAGAACTACCCGAAGGTCATGGAGTATGGCGATCGCTGGATCAAGGCCGGCGGGCAGGATATCGACACGCGCGTGCTGGTTGCACAAGCGCATTACCTGCAGAAGGACTACAAGGAAGCGGTTTCCATCATGCAGGGCGCGATCAAGAGCGCCGAGCAGGCTGGCAAGACGGTCGACGAGAACTGGCTGCAGCTGGTGCGCAGCGCCCAGGTCAACATGGGCGACAAGGATGGTGCGGCGAAGACCATGGAGAAGCTGGTGCGGCTGTACCCGAAGCCGGAGTACTGGAACTTTCTCATCGGTACCCGCCTCAACCAGAAGGCTTCCGACAGGGTCATGCTCAATACCCTGCGCCTCGCACAGCAGGTCGGCACGCTCAGCTCGGCTGACCAGTACCTCGAGATGGCCGAGTTGCTCCTGGAGGCAGGCCTCCCGGGCGAGGCCAAGAGTGCGCTCGAGGCCGGCTATGCCGCCAAGGTGGTCGATCCGGCAAACAAGGCCGAGGCGGACCGCTACAAGCGCCGCTTCGACGATGCGAAGGCGGCCGCTGCAAAGGATCTGCAATCGCTGCCGCAGTTCGAGAAGGACGCCCAGAAGGGCACCACCGGCCAGGGCGATGTGGCCCTCGGCATGGCCTACTCCAGCTTCGGGCAGTACGACAAGGCCGCTGCGGCCCTGGCCAAGGGCCTCACCAAGGGTGGCGTCCGTGATCCCGACCAGGCGCAGATCATGCTGGGGATTGCCGACCTGAAGCTGGGCAAGAAGGCGGATGCCGCCAAGGCCTTCGAGCAGGTCAACGGCGACCCGCAGATGGCCGACCTGGCCCGCCTGTGGACCATCGTGGCACGAAGCGGCACGAGCTGAGGCCAGCTTTGGGGGCCAGTTCCCGGGCCCGGCCCTCCCGGATCCGTTTGTTTGTCACTGCACCGCCGCCCGTCAGGGCGGCGGTGTCTTTCCGGTCCTGACTGGTTGCCGCCTGCGCTCGCCGGAGGCCACGGTCATGTCATGAGGTGCAGCCCTGTGCCGAGGGTAATTTATCACGACAGCGAAGGCCGTCGCATCGAGGTGGATGTGCCCATCGGTTCCACGGCGATGGAAGGGGCCGTCGACAATGACGTCGCCGGTATCGTCGCCGAATGCGGTGGTGCCTGCGCCTGCGCCACCTGCCATGCCTATGTGGCGGACGAGTGGCTGGCGAAGCTGCCGCCGCCGAGCGACATGGAAGAGGCCATGCTGGAATCCGCCAGGGAGCGGCGGGCGAACAGCCGCCTGACCTGTCAGATCGAAATCACCGATGCCCTCGACGGTCTCGAACTGCAGGTGGCTGACAACGAAGGCTGACCGGCGGCCCTGCCTGCTGCGGGACGAGGCTGCCGCTGCTCAGCGGCCGCCAACGATCTCGATGATTTCTCCGGCTGGTCCACTCAGCGCTGTGGTTGCGCCTGGTCGCTGGCTGGCAAAGGAAACGACCGCAATACCGGGTGGCAGTTCGCCGGAAGGGGTTGGCGGCGGACGGGCCGCGGCCGGCATCTGGTCCGCCTCGATGTAGCATCGTGCCTGCAACGGCAGGGCGGCGATCGGATAGCGCTCCTCCGGAGACAGCCCGAAGGCCTCCGACATGGCTTTCACACGCGATTCCATCCGCTGCGGGGCGCTGATGCCGAACTGGTCGGCATAGAAGCCGAGCAGGTCGTCCAGCGAGGGTCCGCCGACAATCACGATGAAGACACGGTCGGCCTTGCAGCGCGCCGGCGGTGCCGGCAAGGCCGGCAGGTCCCGCTTGAACTGCGTGAGATAGAGGATCTCGCCGGCCGGCCCGCGGATCTGCATGGCGCGGATGGCATCGGTGAAGGACAGGTCCTGGGGCGGACCGAGGATCTCGAAATCCCCTCCGGCCAGCTCGCCGGCCAGGGCGTCGACATCGCGGACGATCAGTTCCGCGGCATTCCAGCCAAATGCGGAGAACGCACGATAGGGTGCGGGTGGCGCTGGTACCTCGATGAAGCGGAATTCGAAGTCATCGGCGGCTTCCGGCACCAGGCTGATATAGCGCGCGCCGGCTGCCGCGGGCCGCTGCCAGGCCGTGGCCTGCGTTGCGCTGATCCTCCCACGCTGGCGGACGCGGTATCCGAGGTGGCGCCCATAGGCCGCCTCGCTGGCTGCGAGATCCGGCGTGGCGATGGTCACGCCGGTGATGGGCCCGATGCCTGGGCCAGGCGCGGCCTGGTCGCCCACTCAGATGATACCGGCGGCGTGCAGCTCGGCCATGCGCGTGTCGGAGAAACCAAGCAGCCCGCCGTACACCTCGCGGTTGTGCTCGCCCAGTTCCGGAGCCGGGCTGCGAACAGTACCGGGCGTGGCGCTGAGCTTGGGTGCGACGTTCTGCATCTTCAGCTGGCCGAAGCGTGGATGAGCCACGCTGATGATCGCCTGGCGCGCCTGGAAGTGTGCATCGGCAAGCATCTCGGGCGTGCGGTAGATCTTGCCCGAAGGGATGCCGAACTCCTCCATCAGCGTCTCCAGGCGTCCGGCGGCGATGGTCCGGGTCCAGTCGGAGATCAGGTCATCGAGTTCCTTCTGGTTGGCGCCACGCGAGGAATGGCTGGCATAGCGCGGGTCGGCCGCCAGTTCCGGCCGGCCCATGGCCTCCGCCAGGCGCTTGAACACCGTGTCCTGGTTGGCGGCAATGAGGATGAACTGGCCATCGCTGGTCGGGTAAACGTTCGAGGGCGCCACGTTCGGCAGGATGGCGCCGGTGCGTTCGCGGATATAGCCGGCCTTGTCATACTCGGTGATCAGCGACTCCATCATGTTCAGCACGGCCTCGTAGATGGCCGAATCCACGACCTGGCCCTGGCCGGTCTTTTCCCGGTGGTGGAGTGCGGACAGGGCCCCGATGCAGGCGAAGGTGGCTGCGAGCGAATCACCGATGCTGATGCCCATCCGGCTGGGCGGTGTCGAGGGATCCCCGCAGACGTAACGCAGTCCGCCCATCGCTTCGCCGACCGCACCGAAACCGGCACGCTTGGCATACGGTCCGGTCTGCCCGAAACCGGAAACCCGGACCATGATCAGCCCCGGGTGGGCCTGGCGCAGCTGTTCGTAACCCAGGCCCCACTTCTCCATGGTGCCCGGCCGAAAATTTTCCAGCAGGAAATCGGCCTTGCCGATGAGGGAGCGGGCGATGGCCTGGCCCTCGGCCTCGCGCAGGTTCAGGGTCACGGACTTCTTGTTGCGGGCCACCACCGGCCACCACAGCGACATGCCGTGCGACTTCTCGCGGCCCCAGTCGCGCATCGGGTCGCCCTGGCCTGGCGGTTCGATCTTGATGATCTCGGCACCGAAGTCGCCGAGCAGCTGGCCGCAGAATGGACCAGCCAGCAATGTCCCCATCTCGATGACGCGCACGCCCGCAAGGGGCCCTGGCGTCTTGCTGGTTTCCGTGCTCATATCCAATCCCTTCCAAGCAGTGTGCGCACGCGGCGGCGCAGCCGGCGGCACGGTGTCAATGCGAATGCCAGCCCGCCGTTCGCCTTCCGCGGCATCATGGCATGATGGGCAGCGGTAAAGCGGGTCGAGGCAAGGCACGGATTCGCTGGGCGTGATGCGTTCAGCTCGCGCTGGCCGCGGGTTGTATCGCCCAATGCCTTGTATAACAATACCTCATTTTAGATGGCCTGCAAGGCAGCCATGACGAAGTTGCAACGACGGATTTCCATCATCGAGGTCGGTCCACGGGATGGGCTGCAGAGCGAGCCGGAGATCCTCGGCACCGAGGCGAAGGTCGAGTTCATCCGGCGCGCCATCGACGCCGGCGTCCGTGCGATCGAGGTCACCAGCTTCGTGCATCCGAAGCGCGTGCCGCAGATGGCCGACGCCGAGGCCGTCATCAAGGGCCTGCCACAGAGGAGCGATGTCCGCTACATCGGCCTCGTCCTCAACCTGAAGGGCTTCGAGCGCGCCCGCGATGCCGGGCTCGGCGAGATCGGCATGGCGGTGGTCGCCAGCGATACCTACAACCAGCGCAACCAGGGCGTGCCGACCAGCGAGTCGGTGAACGCCTGGCTGGCGATCGCCCGGGAGGCGAGGGCAGCCGGCATGCGCGCCAACGTGATGATCTCCTCCGCATTCGGCTGTCCGTTCGAGGGCGAGGTTCCGCTGCAGCGGGTGCTCGATCTCGTGGACCAGGTGCTGGCCGGTGAGCCCGTCGAACTCGGCATTGCCGACAGCATCGGCGTCGGTGTCCCGAACCAGGTGACGGAGATGATCCAGGCCATCCGCGAGCGTGCCCCGGGCGTCCCCATCCGCTGCCACTTCCACAACACCAGGAACACCGGTCTCGCCAATGCCCAGGCCGCCGTGGATGCTGGTGTGGCTTCGCTGGACGCGAGCATCGGTGGCATCGGCGGCTGCCCATTTGCGCCGGCAGCGACAGGCAATATCCCCACTGATGACCTGCTCTACATGCTGGATCGTTCTGGCGTGCAGACGGGCATCTCGCTGGAACGGGTGATCGAGACCAGCAGGTGGCTGCAGGAGCAGCTGGGCCGTAGCACCCCGGCCATGCTGCCGAAAGCCGGTATCTTTCCGAAGATCGCAGAGCAGCATCGGGCGGCAGGCTGAGCAGGCGCCGCGAACTGCATGCACGGGACACTGACAGCACCAGACCGAATCCAGTGAGCCCGGACCAATTTTCCCGCAAGCAGGGGCCCGCGTTGGTCCTGTGCGGCTGTGTGGTATGACGAAGAAACGCGAAAGCGTCGAGGTGAGCGTATGAGCTACCATCTTGGGGTCGATGTCGGCGGAACTTTCACCGACCTGATCCTCGTGAACGAAAAGACCGGGGACTTTCATTCGGCCAAGGTGCCCAGCACGCCGCATGATTCCTCGGTCGGCGTGCTCAATGGCATCGAGCGCGTCTGCCAGATTGCCGGCATCGATCCGAACGAAATCACCCATGTGATGCACGGCACCACGGTCGCCACCAACACCATCCTCACGCACACCGGTGCCAAGGTGGGGCTGGTCACCACCAAGGGCTACAGGCAGGTGCTGCAGATTGCGCGATCCTTCGTTCCCGGAGGACTCGGCGGCTGGGTCATCTACAACAAGCCGCCACCGCTGGCGCCGCTGGCCCTCACCATCGAGGCCGTGGAGCGCATCGGTGCGAGGGGCGAGGTGGTGACCCGGCTGGACAAGACCAGGCTCGCCAGGGACCTCAAGGCGCTTGGCAAGAAGGGTATCGAATCCCTCACCGTCTCACTGATCAACTCTTTCGCCAACCCTGTCCACGAACAGGAGATCGCCGGGGTCGCGGCCAAGGTGCTGCCGGGCATCCCGGTGTCCCTGTCGTCGGAGGTGGTGCCGGAGATGCAGGAATACGAGCGCACGGTCACGACCGTGGCGAATGCCTACGTCGGCCCCAAGGTTTCCCGCTACGTGCGCAACCTGCACCGCGAGCTGAAGAAGAAGATGAAGAACGTGCAGCTCCATGTGCTGCGTTCGGACGGTGGCCTGGCATCCGCCAAGGCAGCCGAAGCGTATCCGGTCAACATGCTGATGAGCGGTCCCGCAGGCGGCGTGACCGGTGCCATCTGGGTCGGCACCCAGGCTGGTTTCAAGGATATCCTCACCTTCGACATGGGCGGCACCTCGACGGACGTGGCGCTGATCCAGGATGGCAAGGCGCAGCTGCGTCGTGAGACCAGCGTGCACGAGGTCACGGTGCGTGCTTCGTCGGTGGACGTGCGCACCGTAGGCGCCGGTGGCGGATCCATTGCCTACGTGCCGGAGATCACCGGGGCACTCCGCGTGGGCCCGCAAAGCGCGGGTGCGGTGCCGGGGCCCGCAGCCTACGACAAGGGTGGCGTCGAGCCGACGGTCACCGATGCCAACGTGGTGCTGGGTTATCTGCCGAGTGGCGAAGTGCGCCTCGGTGGTGACATGGTGATTCGCCGCGACCTGGCAGAGGCTGCCGTCTCCAAGGTGGCCAAGGCCCTCAAGCTGTCGGTGAAGCAGGCGGCTGCCGGCATCATCGACATCGTCAACGAGAACATGTACGGCGCGCTGCGCCTGGTGTCGGTCGAGAAGGGCTACGATCCGCGCGACTTCGCGCTGATGGGCTTCGGCGGGGCCGGCCCGCTGCACGCCAACGCGCTCGGCAAGCTGTCCAGCGCCTGGCCGGTCATCATCCCGCAAGGCCCCGGCGTGCTCTGTGCCCTGGGCGATGCCACCACCAGCGTGCGTGACGAGGCTTCACGCACCTTCATCCGCGGTTTCAGCCAGACCAGTGGCAAGGAGATCAGCAAGATCTTCCGGCAACTGGCGGCCAATGCCGCAAAGGCGCTGGACCAGGAGGGAATCCCGCGCGCGGAGCAGACGCAGTCCTACCAGGTGGATATCCGCTACCACGGGCAGGGGTTGCTGCTGACGGTGGACTTCGACATTGCCGAGCTGGAGCAGCGCGGCCTGGACGTGGTGGGCGAGCGCTTCGACGAGATGCACCGTCATTTGTTCACTTTCGCGCTTCCGGAGGAGAAGGAGATCGTCAACCTCCGCGCAGTAGCCCAGGGCAAGGCGACGGCCGTCATGGCGCTGCGCCTCGAGAAGGGTGGCAGCGACGCCTCGGCCGCCGTGCTGGGCGAACACACGATGTTCGTGGAGGGAAGGGACCAGAAGGGCAAGCTCTACGATCGCAGCAGGCTCAAGGCCGGAAACGTCGTGAAGGGTCCGGCCGTGATCCTGCAGATGGACACGACCACGCTGATCCTTCCCGGCCACATCGGCCGCGTCGATGATTTCAGCAACATTCTGATCACCCCGGAATAGCCGCGGGACACCAGGGAGCGAAGACAAATGCCAGCCAAGATTGTCGAGACCAGGCCCAGGGCGTTCAAGCGGGTATCCGTAGACCCGATCACCCTGGACATCATCGAGAACGCGATGCTCAACGCGCGCTACGAGATGGATGCGGTGCTGTTCCGTACCGCGATGTCGCCGGGCATCCGTGAACAGCACGATGAATTTCCGATGATCGCCAATGTCGACGGCAAGATGGTCGTCGGCCAGTTCGGCAGTTTCATCTACGGCTTCAAGGAGGCCTACCATGGCACGATCGAGGAAGGCGACATGTTCCTCACCACCGACCCCTATTCCTGCAAGGGAGCGGTGAGCCACATCAACGACTGGTTGCTGCTGCGTCCCATCTTCAAGGATGGCCGGCTGGTTGCCTACGCCGCCATGTTCGGACACATGACGGACGTGGGTGGCAAGGTCCCGGGCAGTCTGCCGACCGACGCCCGCCAGATCTTCGAAGAGGGCATCCGCATCCCGCCGACGAAGATCTTCCGCAAGGACGTGCTGCAGGAGGACATCCTCAACCTCATCCTGCACAACTGCCGGCTGCCGCACTGGAACCGCAGCGATTTCAACGCCATCGTCGCGGCGATCCGCACGGCGGAAAAGCGCGTCATCGAGATGGCCAACCGCTTCGGTGATGACGTCTACTACTCTGCCCTGGAGGACCTGCTGGACCGCAACCGGCGCGCCATGGCCCACCTCATCAAGACGACAGTCCCCACGCACAAGCAGTACTTCGAGGACTACATCTGCGATGACGGCATGGGAATGGGCCCCTACAAGCTCCGCTGCGCCATGTGGCGCGAGGGCGAGAAGGTCAAGTTCGACTTCGAGGGAACCGATCCGCAGTCCATCAGCTCGGTGAACTTCTACCTCAACGAAGAGATGTTCAAGATGTTCTGCGGCGTGTACATGATCATGGTGTTCGACCCCAAGATCATGTTCAACGACGGCTTCTACGACCTGATGGAAGTGCACATCCCCGAAGGCACCCTGCTCAAGCCACGGGAGCCGGCTGCGCTTTCCTGCCGTACCCATGCGCTGGGCCGCCTGTTCGACGTGCTGGGGGGACTGCTGGGCCAGGGCAATCCCGCGTTCCTCAACGCCGCCGGGTTCTCCGACAGCCCGCACTTCATGTACTCCGGCTATGACCGCAACGGCAAATGGTTCCAGCTGTTCCAGATCGGCTTCGGTGGCGTGCCTGGCCGGCCCTTCGGCGATGGCCCGGACGGCCATTCGATGTGGCCGAGCTTCACCAACGTGCCCAACGAGTTCGTGGAGAGCTACTTCCCGCTGCGCATCGAGACCTACGAGACCATTGCGGACAGCGGTGGCGCCGGCAAGCACCGTGGCGGCAACGCGCTGCGCGTGGGCTACCGCTTCCTCGAGGATGGCGAGATTTCCATCCACGATGACCGCTGGCTGACCTATCCGTGGGGCGTCAACGGCGGTACCCCGGGGAAGCGCAGCCGCAAGGAGCTGCGCCGCAAGAATGGCGGCAAGGAGATCATCCCGTCCAAGTGCGACCGCATTCCGGTGCAGGAGGGCGACCTGCTGCTCTTCGATACCTGGGGCGGTGGCGGCTGGGGTGACCCGTACCAGAGGGATCCGGCAGCAGTGATGTTCGATGTCGAGGCGGGCCTCGTGACCGCAGCAGGCGCCAGGGCCAACTACGGCGTGGTGCTGAAGAAGGATGGCAGCCTGGACCAGAAGGCCACTGCTGCCCTGCGCGGCAAGCTGGCGAAGAAGCGGGGCAAGACGCAGGTCTTCAACTTCGGTGGCACGATCCCGGAACTGAAGAAGCGCTGCAAGGCGGAAACCGGCCTGGCGCCGCCGCTGCAGCCGCAACTGCCGCGCTTCATCGAGGCCGCCAAGAAGGCAGCTTCGAAGTCCACAGGCAAGCGCAAGGGCAGCAAGGCTGCCTGAGGTTCGCGCTGGCGCGGCACCGTACCGGGCCCCTCACACGGGCCCGGTCGTTTTCCGGGGCAATCGCGCGGAGCGTGCTACTGGGTCGCGACGATGGGTGGCTGGCCTGCCGCGGCGCGAGCGTCCTGTTCCGCCTGAAGCATGAATTCGCTGCCGATCCTCGCCGCGGTGCTGCGCAGGCGTGGGACGAAGCGCTCGATGCCCTCGGCCTCGGGAACCGCCGTGCAGGCGAAACGAATGGTCAGTGCCGCCAGCAGACGATCCGCTGCCATCACCGGGACCGACAGGCTGATCTCGTCGGATACTCGCCGCGCGCGCCGATTCGAGGCAAAGCCGCGCCGACGCACTTCCACCAGGGCCTCGTGGATCTTCTTGCGGTTGCGCGCGGGCTTGTCCTCCTCGTGCCGCGACTTGGCCAGCATGTCGAGGATAGCCTCGCACTGCTGCTCGGGGCAGAAAGCCAGGTAGGCAACGCCCGATGCCGAGGCGAGGATCGGCACGCGGAAGCCGGGGCCGCGTTTCTCGATGGCCAGCGGGCTGCGGTGATCGGTGGTCTGGCGCATGAGCATGCTGGTGCCCGACAGCGTGGCCACGGCTATCGGCCAGACGAACTCGTTGCAGAGGTCGTAGATGTAGGGTCGTGCGATCTGCGTGACCCAGGCCTCGTCGTCGAAGCCGTCGCTGAGCCCCCTGACCATGATGGTCAGGCGGTAGCGCTCGTCGCTGGCGGCGCGATAGGCATAGCCGGCAATGCAGAGAGTCTCGAGGATGCGGTATGTGGTGGTTCGCGGCAGGTCGATGGCTGCGGCGACTTCGGAAACCGTGGCGCCGTTCTGCAGGTTGAGCACCTGCAGGACTTCGAGGCCCCGCTGCAGGGCGCGAATTGGTCGGGTGGATGTCATTGTGTTGGTATCGAAATCAGTCCGACAGGTGGACAATTATAGAGGGCGCGCCTGCCATTGCCAGCGGCCTGGTCCCGGACAATCTGCTAGATTCGGGCGCGCAGGCCAGTCCAGCAACGACCGGTACCTGATAAGTATTTGAATAAAGTGGTTACAAGACAATGAAATACAAGAAATTAGGACGCAGCGGCCTGCAGGTTTCCGAACTCTGCCTGGGGACCATGACCTTCGGCGAAGAAATGGGCATCGGGGCCGCGGAAACCGAATGCCGGGCGATCTTCGACGCCTTCCTGTCTGCCGGCGGCAATTTCATCGATACCGCCAATGTCTACAACCGCGGGACCAGCGAACGCATGCTTGGCCGGTTCATCGGCACCGAGCGTGATCGGCTGGTCATCGCCACCAAGTTCAGCCTCAACACCCGTACCGATGATCCCAATGCAGGCGGTAACCACCGCAAGAATCTGGCGCAGGCACTGGAAGCCAGCCTGCGTCGCCTGGGCACCGGATACGTGGACCTCTTCTGGGTACACGGCTGGGACGCCAGCACCAGGCTGGACGAACTGATGCGTGCCCTCGACGACCAGGTGCGCGCGGGCAAGGTGCTGCATATCGGCATGTCCAATGCCCCGGCCTGGGTGGTGGCGAGTGCCAATACGCTCGCGGCGGAGCGCGGCTGGACGCCGTTCACCGCGGTGCAACTGCACTACAACCTCGTCGAGCGCAGCATCGAGCGGGAATTTTTCCAGCTGGCGGCGGCCCAGGACATGGCCATCACGCCCTGGAGTCCGCTGGCTGGCGGATTGCTGACCGGGAAGTTCGATGCCGCAGCGCCGGCTTCGGGACGCGAGGGCGCACGCCTGGGGCAGGGCCCACGTGCCGCCCGCGTCCTCAACGACCGCAGCCGGGCGGTGGCGGAAGCGCTGTCCGCCATGGCGGTGGAGACCGGCTGTCGTCCTGCACAGCTGGCGCTGGCCTGGCTCTGCCAGCGCAGCACCGTCACCGTGGTGCCGATCATCGGGGCGCGCAGTCTGCGTCAGTTCGAGGAGAACATCGGCAGCCTGGGGCTGCAGCTCACCGCTGCACAGCTCGCCCGCATCGATGGCCTGTCGGCGCCGGTACCCGAGTACCCGCAAGCCCTCCTGGGGAGCGAGTTTTTCCAGCGCCTCATGCACGGCGAGGTCGTGGACCGCATGCAGCCGGGGCGCATTTCCTGACGGTCCGGCCATGCCGGCGCAGGCGGCTGCTCGCTGCCGGCATTCCGGGGTGCGATTACCGAAACCGTAACACCGGCACCCGTATCAGAACATGACGGTGGTGGCCTTGGTTTTCAGGTAGGGGTCCAGGCCCTCGCGACCGAATTCGCGGCCCCAGCCCGACTGGCGATTGCCGCCGAAGGGAATGGCAGGGTCTACTGCCGCGTGGCAGTTGATGCTGACCTGGCCGGAGTCGATCAGGTTGACCATCCGGTGGGCGACCGAGATGTCGCGGGTCCAGACGCTGCCGGAGAGCCCGTAGATGGTCTTGTTCGCCTCCGCGGCGACAGCCTTCAGGTCGCTGTCGTTGAAGGACTGTACGCAGAGCACCGGTCCGAAGATCTCCTCGCGGGCGATCTTCATGTCCATGCTGGTGTGCGCGAACACCGTGGGACGCACGAAGAAACCCTTGCCGGCCGGCGCGTCACCGCCGCAGACCAGTTCGGCACCGGAGTTGCGTCCGTCGCCGATGTAGCCCATGACGCGCTGCCGCTGCTCGGCCGAAATCAGCGGCCCGAGGTCGGATTCGGGTGACAGGCCGGGTCCAAGCCGAAATGCTCCCGCGAGCTTCGCAATGCCTTCGACAACCGGCTCGAACACGTCGTCATGGACGAACAGGCGCGTGCTCGCCATGCAGTTCTGGCCCTGCAGGAAGAATGCGCCGCGCGCGGCGCCGGGAATCACCCTCGTCAGGTCGGCATCGGGGAACACCACGAAGGGTGACTTGCCCCCGAGTTCCAGGGTGACCCGCTTGAGGTTGCCGGCAGCTGCCAGCAGGATCTTCCGGCCCACCTCGGTGGAGCCGGTGAAGGCGATCTTGTCGACGCCATCATGTGCCGCGAGGGCGGCGCCGGCATCATGGCCATATCCCGGGACGATGTTCACGACGCCGGCCGGGATGCCCACCTTGGCGATGATGTCGCCGAGCAGCAGCGCCGTCATCGGCGTGAGCTCCGCGGGCTTCAGCACCACGGTACAGCCGGCCGCAAGCGCCGGGGCCAGCTTCAGGACCGCCATGATCAGCGGTGAGTTCCACGGCACGATGGCACCTACCACGCCGATGGGTTCGCGGCGCGTGTAGGTCAGCGACTCGCCATTGGCGACGTCGTGCGGTTGCACGGGGATCGTCTCGCCGAGGATCTTGGTGCACCAGCCGCCGTAGTAGCGCAGGAAATCGCAGCCGAACTTGGCGATGGAGTAGTGGGCAATGGGCCGGGGCATGCCATTGTCGAGGACCTCGAGTTCCACCGCCAGGTCGAGATGCGCCTCCAGTTCGTCGGCAAGGCGGAACAGCAGGCGCGAGCGCTGGTGCGAGCCGATGCGTGACCACTCTCCCTCGAAGGCGGTGCGGGCGGCGGCGACGGCGTGGTCGATGTCGCGCGGTCCGCCCCGGGCGACCGTGGCGATCCGCGCCTCGGAGGCGGGATCGAACACTTCGATGCTGCCGGGTTCGGCCGGATCCACCCATCGGCCGCCGATGAAGAGCTGGTGGCGGCGGGCGAGGAAATCTCGGGCAGCCTGTGACGGGGTGATGCTGCGGGGCGCGGCGCTCATGTGCAGGTCCTTTGCTGGCGTCGATGCGAAAAAGCTGGCCGGTGAGCATAATTGGCCGGTCATCGGCGAATCAAGGCAAGCCATGCCAGCCATCCTCGTGACCGGTGCCAGCCGCGGCCTGGGACTGGAGTTCACGCGGCAGTATGCCGCGGCAGGCTGGCGTGTCTGGGCCTGCAGCCGGACCACCGCGCCCGAACTCGAGGCCCTGGCGGCGGCTTCGCCGGCGGTGACCCTGGCGAGGCTGGACGTGACCCGGCACGCGGAGATCGACCGGCTGGCGGCAACGCTGGAGGGCGAGGCCATCGACGTGCTCCTGAACAATGCGGGCGTCATGGGCGGGCGTGATTTCGCCGCGGGTGCCGGAGCAGACCAGGCTTTCGGGCAGTCCGACTTCGCCGCCTGGGAACTGGCCTGGCGCACCAACGTGGTGGGACCGATGAAAATGGCCGAGGCGTTCGTTGCGCACGTCGCCCGCAGCAGCCAGCGGAAGATCATCACCCTGAGCAGCATGGTGGGCAGCAACACGCTCAATACCAGCGGCGGGCTGTACGGCTACCGGGCCAGCAAGGCGGCGGTGACCGCGGTCATGAAATCCATGGCCATCGACCTGCTTCCCCGGGGGATACTCGCGGCGGCAGTCCATCCGGGCTGGGTCCGCACCGGCATGGGTGGCCCCGGGGCGCCACTGGATGTGGCGACGGCCGTTGCCGGTGTGCGCCGGGTCATCGACGGGCTGACGGCAGCCCAGGCGGGACAACTGCTCGCCTGGGATGGCGCGATCCTGCCCTTTTGAGGATGGTGTCGCTGCGTCCAGGCCGCCTGGCCCTGCGATGGTGGATCGCCATCCTGCTGTGCCTGATCACCACCATCAATTATCTCGACCGGCAGGCACTGGCGGTGGCCGGCCCCGTGCTCATCGACGAGTTCCGGCTGAGCAACACCGAGTTCGGGCTGATCAACTCGGCTTTCCTGCTGGCCTACGCCCTGGGCCACCTGGCCTGCGGCCCGTTGATCGACCGGGCCGGCACCCGGCGGGCATTCTTCATCGCGGTACTCGCGTGGAGCATCGTCGGCATGGCCCATGCGGGTGGCGGCGGCTTCCTCGGCTTGCTCGGCCTGCGGGCACTGCTGGGGCTCACCGAGGCCGCGAACTTCCCGGCCGCGGTCAAGGCGGTTGCCGAGTGGTTCCCGCGTGCCGAGAGGTCGCTCGCCGTGGGCATCGTCACCGTCGGGCCCGGGCTTGGCGCCGTCATCGCTCCGCCGCTGCTGGGCGGCCTGGTCGCCGTGGCAGGCTGGCAGGCGGCATTCCTGGTGCCCGGGGCCGTTGGCCTGGCCTGGCTGTGGGTCTGGCAGCGCTGGTACTGGTTGCCGGAGGATCATCCGCGATTGCACCCCGACGAACGGGCGCTGATCCTCGCGCAGCGTGAGGAGGCTGCTGGCGGCGCAGGCAGCCAGTCCTGGCGCGATCTGGCCGGGTATCTGCGCCACCGCGAAGTCTGGGGCCTGGTGCTCAGCCGTTTCGCGAACGACGGCGGATTCTATTTCTTCATTGCCTGGCTGCCGACCTACCTGGCGCAGGCCCGCGGCTTCGATATCCGCGAAATCGCTGCCTTCGCCTGGCTGCCATTCCTCGCCGCCGACGCCGGCAGCCTCGCGGGGGGCTGGGCCAGCCGTCGCCTGATATCGGCCGGCATGTCGGTGGACCGCGCGCGCAAGCGGCTGATCTGGGCCGGTGCGCTGGTGGTGCCACTGACATTGCCGGCGGTCAGCGTCGACTCCGCGGCGCTGGCGCTGGGACTCATCGCCGTGGCCATGTTCGCCATCCAGTTCAAGGCCGCCAATTTGTTCGCGCTGCCGATCGACCTGTTTGCTTCGACGCGCGCGGGCAGCGTCTGGGGCCTGTTCGGGGCGGTGGGCAGCTTCGGCGGCATGGCGTTCGTCACGGCCGCCGGCTGGATCAGCGAACACATGGCCTATGCGCCGGTGTTCTGGGCGGTCGGCCTGACGCAGCTGCTCTCGGCGCTGTTCATCAGTTGGTTGGTGCCGCAGATTCGCAGGATCGACGAGCCGGCGGACGGGGCAGGCCCGGCGGGCGGCGCGATCGATTCTGGTACGATACCGGCCCTCGATTCACCGCGACGGGGAGAATGACCATGACGATCAAAGTCGGCGACCGCATGCCCGAAGGCAGCTTCGGCATCATGACCAAGGATGGCCCGGGAAGCCTGTCCTCCGCGGATCTCTTCAAGGGCAAGACCGTCGTGCTGTTCGCCGTGCCCGGCGCCTTCACGCCGACCTGCTCGATGAACCACCTGCCGGGCTACGTGAAGCACGCAGCGGAGATCCGCGCGAAGGGCGTGGACACTATCGCCTGCATGGCAGTCAACGATGCCTTCGTCATGGATGCCTGGGGACGCGACCGGCAGGTCGGCGACAAGGTGCTGATGCTGGCCGATGGCAATGGCACCTACACCAGGGCGCTGGGCCTGGAACTCGACGTCTCCGGCCTTGGCCTCGGCATGCGCAGTCAGCGCTTCGCCATCGTCGTCAAGGACGGCATCGTCAGGCAGTTGCACGTCGAGGCGCCGCGCGAGTTCAAGGTCAGCGCCGCCGAGCATGTGCTGAAAAGCCTCTGAGGACGCGGCGGCCGCCTGCGGCGGCCAGCATGCACGGGCCGCCAGCCGCTGGCGGCCCGCCCAGGCCAGCGGAGAGCCCATGGAAGAATCACTCGTCCACACCCTGCCCATCAGCTACGCGCTGGTGAAGTACCTGCACGTGCTGCTGTTCGTCTACTGGCTCGGCGCCGATGCCGGCGTGTTCTATTCCAGCACCTTCGTCGTCAACGAGAAGTTGTCGAAGGAAGCCCGACTGACGGCCTTCAAGATCTTCGTCAACCTGGACATGCTGCCGCGCTACTGCCTGGCGCTGATGCTGACGGTGGGCGGGGTGCTGGCCGAGTTCGTCGGTTACCGGCATCCGCTATGGCAGATGATCGGCATCGTCGCCCTGGGTCCGATCTGGGTATGGGTCGTTCACATGGTGCACGCGAAGGAGGGCACAACGTTTGGCCAGCATCTGGCCAGGGGTGACTACTACTTCCGCGGCGTCATGATCGTCGGGCTCGTCGTGTCGGTCGTCTATCACTGGGTCACGGGCCCGCTGCAGCCGTTTCCCTGGATCGCCGCCAAACTGCTGGTCTTCGCCTTCCTGATCTTCTGCGGTTTCATGATCCGCAAGAAACTGCCGCCGTTCATCGAGGGTTTCCGCATGATGGCCGGCCAGGGCGCCACACCGGCCAGCAACCAGAAGATGCTCGACGGCCTGATGGCCTGCCGGCCCTACGTCTGGGCGATCTGGGTGGGGGTTGCCCTGTCGGCATTCATCGGCGTCTGGAAGCCCGGCGCCGGCGGCTGAGCCGGTCAGCCGACGGGCTGGCCACGGGTCATCCACCAGGCACAGGCGCTCAGCGTGGCCGAGGCGGCGATCATCCAGGCCACGGGGGCGAACGAGCCGTCGTAGAGCTGGCCGGCGATGATGCTGAAGCTGCCGCTGGTGACCAGCGCCAGGGAACTCGACAGACCCGATGCGGTGCCGGCAATGTCCGGCCGGTGGTTCACCGTGCCCGCGGTGGAAAGCGGTGTGGTGATACCCGCGGTCAACATCAATCCGGCCAGCGGCAGCATCAGCCCGGCCAGTGACACGCCCAGGGCCGAAGCGGCGAGCGCCAGCGCGATGCCGGCGGCAGCGGCGCCGAGGGCGGCCCAGCGCAACGCCTTCGACACGCTGATGCCCGAGCTGAGCCGCGCGCCCATGGTTGCCCCGGCGATGTAGACCAGGCCCATGCTGCTCCAGATCAGGCCGAATTGCTGCTGGCCCAGGCCCAGATGCTCCTGGAAGACGATGGCGCCGACAGCGAGGAAGGCGAAGAAGCAGCCCTGGGTGAACGCATACATCAGCGTGTAGCCCATGAAGACACGGGAGCCCAGCAGCTCCCGGTAGCTGACCAGCCAGCTGGTGGTCTGGCGTCTGGTCGTGGCGCCCGTGCCCCGTGTCTCGGGCAGGTGCATGCCGAGCGCGATGGTGACGACGAATCCCAGCACTGCGCTGGCCCCGAAAACCGATGTAGGGCCTGCCGATGCACCCAGCAGGCCGCCCACAGCCGGCCCGACCACCGGCGCGACACCCATGGCCGCTCCGATCCAGGCCAGTGCCCGCACCGCACCCAGGGCGTCGTGGGTGTCGCGCACGATGGCGCGGGAGCCGACGGTACCGACGCTGGCACCGAGGGCCTGCAGGATGCGCATGAGGACCAGTGCCGGATAAGTCGGGCTGAACAGGCAGCCGAGGCTTGCCAGGGTGAACAGCGCGAAGCCGGCCAGCATCACCGGCCGGCGTCCGATGCGGTCGGACAGCGCGCCGGCCAGCGGCTGGCCGACCCCGAGACCGAACAAATAGGCGGCGATCAGGTATTGCGCCTCGCCGTTGTCGATGCCGAAGGCGGCAGCCATGGCCGCCAGTGTCGGCACCACGACGATCATGCCGAATGGCGAGAGCGAACTCGCCAGGCTGAGCAGGACCAGCGAGGGCCGTGCTGCCTCGGCGTCGGGCAATTCAGGCCAGCCGCTTTGCCAGCGCGGGAATGACTTCGAACAGGTCGCCCACCAGGCCGATGTCGGCGACCTGGAAGATGGCTGCCTCGGGATCCTTGTTGACGGCGACGATCAGGCCGGCGTCCTTGATGCCCGTCAGGTGCTGGATGGCACCGGATATGCCGAATGCCATGTACAGCTCCGGTGCGATGATCTTGCCCGTCTGGCCGACCTGCATGTCATTGGGTACGTAGCCGGCATCGACCGCTGCGCGCGAGGCACCGACGGCGGCGCCGACTTTCGCGGCGAGATCATAGAGCAGGGCGAAGTTGGCCTCGCTGCCGACACCGCGGCCGCCGGAGATCACCACGCGGGCGGTCTGCAGGTCCGGGCGGTCGCCACCGCCGCCCGCGCGCAGTTCCACGAAGCGCGTGTGCCCTGGCAGTGTTGTCGCCGCTTCCGCTGTCTCCACCGGCGCCGGCCCGCCGGGCCCCGCCGGCTTGAACGAGGCGGCACGCACGGTGGCCACCACCGGCACGCCATCTGCCACTTCCACCGTGATGAGCGCGTTGCCCGCGTAGACCGGCCGCTTGAAGCGGCGTGGTCCCTCGACGCTCATCAGGTCGCTGACCTGGTCGACGCCAAGCAGTCCGGCGATGCGCGGCATGAGGTCCTTGCCAAAGGTGGTGGAGGGTCCGAGCACGTGGCTGTAGCCGGCTGCGAGTGCCGCCACCTGCGGCGCCAGCACCGCGGCCAGCGGCGCGGCGTTCTCGGCCCTCTGCAGGGTGCGCACCCGGGCCACGCCCTGCAATGCCGCGGCCTGCGCCGCCGGTGCGGCGCAATCGCTGCCGAGCACCACGACGTCGGCGCCCGCCGCATCGATCTGCAGCGCACAGCTGATGCAACGGGCCGTGCTCTGGTTGAGGCTGCCCCCCGAATGTTCGGCGACGACGAGTACCTTGGCCATCTTGGTCCAGTCCTGGTTGGAAGTTCGGCGTGAAGGGGAGGTCAGTTGAAGAAGCCCTTGTCGCGAAGGCTGGCCAGCAAGCCGTCGACATCGCTGACCATGGTGCCCTTCTGGCGCGGCTGCGGCGCTTCCCATGCCACGGTCCGCAGGTGGCTGGCTGCCTCGATACCCAGCGCGGCCAGCGTCAGCGTCTCCAGCGGTTTCTTCTTCGCCTTCATGATGTCCGGCAGCTTCACGTAGCGGGGCTCGTTGAGGCGCAGGTCCGTGGTCACCACCGCCGGCAGGTCGACGTCGATGACCTCCAGGCCGGCATCGACTTCGCGGGTCACGCTGGCGGTGGTTCCCGTCACCTCCAGCCTGGAGGCGAAGGTGGCCTGCGGCCGGTCCCAGAGGGCAGCCAGCATCTGGCCGGTCTGGTTGCAGTCATCGTCGATGGCCTGCTTGCCGAGCAGCACCAGGCCCGGCTGCTCGCGCTCCACGAGCCGCAGGAAAGCGCGTGCCGCGGTCAGCGGCAGGATCTCCCCGGCATGCTCCACGAGGATGGCGCGGTCGGCTCCCATGGCGAGCCCGGTACGCAACTGCTGCTGGCAGTCCGCCGGGCCGATGGTGACCACCAGCACTTCCGCTGCTGCACCGCGCTCGCGCAGGCGCAGTGCTTCCTCGAGGGCGATCTCGTCGAAGGGGTTGATGCTCATCTTGACCCCCTCGGTGACCACACCTGAATTGTCCGCTTTCAGGCGCACGCGGACGTTGTAGTCAACGACCCGCTTGAGGCATACCATGATCTTCTGCAAGTTCGGGACTCCGCTGTGGGGCTGGCGGCGCCAGCCCTGGCCGCCGTCCGGCGGTCGGTACTTACCGGTCCGGTCGGCGGCAGCAAGGCCGGTATTTTCGTCTGGCCCGTGCGGCGGTTACAAGCACCCGTGGCGGAAGGAGGCTGCCATGCCTGCTGAGCACACATCGGCCATGCTGTTGTCGGCGGCGCAGCTGGCCGCGCCGGCCGATGATCGCGTCATCGTCGATTGCCGCTTCGATCTCGCCCGGCCGGAGGCCGGCGAGCAGGCCTGGCGGGCCGGCCATATTCCGGGAGCCTGGTACGCGCACATGGATCGCGACCTTGCCGGGCCGGTCACGCCGGCCAGCGGCAGGCATCCGCTGCCGGCACCCGCGGCACTGGCTGCGTTGTTTTCCCGCTGGGGCGTAGGCAGCACGACCCTGGTCGTGGCCTACGACGATGCCGGCGGCGCCATTGCCGCGCGCCTCTGGTGGCTGCTGCGCTGGATGGGGCACCGGCGGGCCGCACTGCTCGACGGCGGCCTCGGCGCCTGGCTGGCGCAGGGCTTGCCGCTGTCGACCACCGCACCGCAGCCTGGGCCGGGCCGGTTTGCCGGGACACCCGGGCAGATGCCGACATGCGACGCCCGGGAGATCACCGCCGGGTTGCGTGACCGGTCCCTCGCCTTGCTGGACGCCCGCGCGCCGTCACGCTATCTGGGCCGCGATGAGGCCCTCGATCCGGTGGCTGGCCACGTTCCCGGCGCGCTGAATGCACCCTACCAGCACAACCTGGGTGCGGACGGCCGGTTTCTCGATCCCGCCGGCCTGCGGACGGCCCTGTCAGGCCCGGCACAGGCGGCGCGGCAAGTCGCCGCCATGTGCGGTTCAGGGGTGACGGCCTGCCACCTCATCTTCGCGCTGGAGCGGGCGGGTCTCGGCACTGCCAGCCTGTATCCCGGCTCCTGGAGCGAGTGGATCCGTGATCCGGCCCGGCCGGTAGCGACGGCGGCGGATGGCGGGCCGGGCTGACATGCGGCTGCACCGACAGGCGCTGGCATGGCTGGTCCTGCCGCTGTTGTCGGCCTGTGCCGGCGGCGGAGGCGAGGAGCAACCGGCGCGGCCTTTCGTCCGCGCCGGCGAATTCGGCCAGGCCGACTGCTTCCTCAGGCGCACGGTCATGGACTTCGAGGTGCTGGACGACCGCAACCTGATCGTGTTCGCGCCGAGCCGCTCCGATCCGTACCATATGCAGGTCAGCCCGCCATCGTCCGGCCTGCGTCACGCGACGGTGCTCGCCTTCGAGGCCAGCAGCGCGCGCATCTGCGGCTACGCCGGCGAAGCGCTGCTGGTGGAGCAGCCTGGCGGCGGCCTCCAGAGGCTGTCGGTGATCGGCGTGTACCGGCTCGACGAACCAGCCCTGGCTGGCCTCGAAGCGCGTTTCGGCAAGGCGGCGGTGCCGGCGAAGCCGGTACCGCAACCGGCCGCCGGCGCGGAAATCGAGCGGGACCTGGCGGGTGAGCAGCGCCACTGACCGCGGGCATCATGGAAAGACATCAAGGCGAGGAATGAAAACGATGAGCAGCATCCTGCAGCGTGACCACCGTTCGGTACGGGGCACGATCCGCTACACCAGCAACAAGCCCGACCGGCTCGGCCAGGAGCGGGGGCGCGAGTATTTCATGATCGATACCCACAGCGATGGCCGCCGCAGCTGCATCGCCCACTGCGAGATCGACGACCGGCCCAGCGTCATGCGTGACATCACCTACAGCCTCGACGCGGACTGGTACCCGACGGACTGCTTCGTGCGGCTGTCGGTCGACGACCGCTTCATGGGCACGGGATGGTTCCGTTTCGGTGCCGACTACGCCGAATGCGAGACCTTCACGGCGATCGAGGGGCGCGTGACCCAGCGGATGGAAACCAGCGGGCGGCTGCGTACCTTCCAGAACCACGCCATCCAGTGCGACGCCTGGCACCTGCGCCTGTACGACCGCAAGCGCCGGGGCGTGCAGATGGTGGATGAAATCCTGCTCTCCTCCCCGGATCATCGGGGCGCCACCGGCCCCTTGCTGTTCCGCGCCGGGCTGTGCATCGATTTCGTCGGCGAAGAGAGCATCGAGGTGGCAGCAGGCCGGTTCGATGCGCTGCATTTCCGCTTCGTCTCGGCGCCCGGCCTGCCGGTGGAGCATCCACCCTATGACATCTGGTGCACCGCGGACGGCGACTTCGTCTTCCTCAAGGGCGTCATCGGCGGCTACATGCAGACCTGCTACGAGCTCACCGAGCTCGTGCACAGCAAGGATTGAGGACGGGTGGCAGCCATGAGCGTCGACTTCCGTATCAAGCCGAGTGATTCGCTGCAGGGCGTGCGCTACGAGATCCGCGGTCGCCTGGCCCGGCGCGCACACGAAATGCAGCGGCGCGGCTACGAGGTCATTGCCCTGAACATCGGCAACCCGGGGCCGTTCGGCTTCCGCACGCCGGAGACCATGCGCCTGGCGATGATCGAGAACCTGCAGGCCAGCGAGGGCTATTGCCATCAACAGGGCATCTTCCCGGCACGCGAAGCGGTGGTCATGCAGCAGCAGGCCCGCGGCGTGGCAGGCGTGACCGCCGACCATGTGTTCATGGGCAACGGGGTCAGCGAGCTGATCGACCTCACCCTGCGCGCGCTGCTCGATCCGGGTGACGAGGTGCTGGTGCCGAGCCCTGACTATCCGCTGTGGACGGCGAGCGTCACCCTCAATCGGGGACGCGCGGTGCACTATCCCTGTCCCCCGGAGCAGGGTTTCCAGCCCGACCTGGATGCCATGGCCCGCCTGGTGACGGCACGGACCCGGGCGCTGGTGCTGATCAATCCCAACAACCCGACCGGAGCGGTCTACTCGCGGGCCACGCTGGAAGCCATCGCCCGGCTGGCCGAGAAGCACAAGCTCATCGTCTTCAGCGACGAGATCTATGACCAGATGACCTATGACGATGCCGCGTTCATCCCCATGGCGACCATCGTCAAGGACACGCTCTGCGCCACGTTCAGCGGCCTGTCGAAGATCTACCGGGCCTGCGGCTACCGCGTCGGCTGGGTGTCGTTCAGCGGGCCGACGGAAGCGGCGCAGGCCTACCTGCAGGGCCTGGACCTGCTGGCCTCGCTGCGCCTGTGCAGCAACGTCCCGGGGCAATGGGCCGTGCAAACGGCGCTCGGCGGCTTCCAGAGCATCCGCGAGCTGGTGCGGCCGGGCGGACGCCTGTTCGAATCGCGGCAGGCCCTCATCGACGGCGTGGCCGCGAGCCGCTACCTGACCATGGTGAAGCCGGAGGGCGCGATGTACGCCTTCATCGGTGTCGACCGGCGTGCCATCCCGCATTTCGACGACCAGGAGTTCGCCCTGGAGCTGCTGGAGCAGAAGCACGTGCTGGTCGCGCCCGGCACCAGCTTCAACACGCCGTACAATAACCACTTCAGGGTGACGAACCTGCCCGATGCCGCGACCCTTGCCGAGGTCTTCCGGCGCATGGAGGAAGTGCTGGATGGTTATGCCGCCAGGCGCCCGGCTGCGGTGGTGAAAACGATCGGCTGATGCCGCTGCGCTCCACATGAGGGAAGTCTTCGCGGTCCTTGCCACAGGCGGCACTGTGGTGACGGCGAACGACCGCCTGGCCCGCAGCATCACGCTCGCCTGGAATCGCCGCGAGCACAGCGCGGGCCGTCTCGCCTGGCGTACGCCGGCCGTGCTCAGCTGGCGCGCGTTCATCGAGGCGCTGTGTGCCCGCTCGCTGGCCAGCGGAGGCCGTGCCGGCGGGCGTGTGCTGCTTGCCGAGCACCAGGCCCGGCTGCTCTGGCAACGCATCGTCGCCGCCGGTGATGGCGACGTCCTGCCCGGTGCGGCGGCGCCGCTGGCCGAGCTGGCCGCCCAGGCCTGGCGCCTGGCGCAGGACTGGCGTATCGGCGAAGCGGAGATGCAGGCAACCGCGGACAGCGAGGCCTCCCGTGCCTTCGCCGGATGGGCAGCTGACTACCGGCAGCATTGCGAAGCGTCGGGCTGGACCGATTCAGCGTCGGTCTGCGCACTGCTGCAGGCTGACCTGCGGGCAGGCGCCATCGATGTGCCCCGGCAATTGCATCTCGCCGGATTCGCCGACCGCACACCGTTGCAGGAGGACCTGCTTCGCAGCCTGGTGGCCAGCGGCTGTACCGTCAGCGAGGAGGTGGCGCATCCGCATGGTGCGCGCGACGTCCGCAAGCTGCGCTGCCGGGATGCTCAGGCCGAGGCTGGACAGGCCGCGCGCTGGGCCCGTGCCTTGCGTGAGCGGGATACCGATGCGGCCATCGGCATCGTCGTGCCGGACCTCGCACAGCGTATCGGCACCGTGCGCCGCGCCGTCCTCGACGTGCTGGCGCCGGAGTGGCGCCTGGACATCGACCGCCCGCTGCCCGTCAATTTTTCCTATGGCCAGCCGCTGGCGAGCGTGGGCCTGGTGCGCATTGCCCTGGCGGCCCTGCGCGCCTCCACGGACCAGATCGACATCCAGCTCGCCGGTCTGCTCCTCGCCAGCCGGTACCTGCCGGGGTACGGAGAGGAAGCCAGTGGCAGGGTGCGTGTCGACCTGGTGCTGCGCCGGCGTGCCGGCGCGACCCTGTCCATCCCGGAGCTGGCGGAGGCGTGCACGGGTGAGGCACCGGGAATCGCCGCGCGCTTCGTGGCAGTCGCCAGCCTGGCCGCGCAGGGGCCACGACGCCAGCCGCCGAGCGGCTGGGCTGCATCCTTCCGCATCGTGCTCGAGACGCTTGGCTGGCCAGGCGATCGAGCATTGTCCAGCGACGAGCACCAGGCCGCGAACGCGTGGCAGGAGGCGCTGGACCGCCTGCGCAGCTGCGATGTGATCCTGGGTGCGGTGGACAGGGAAACAGCGCTTGGCCTCGTTTCGGGCCTCGCCCAGGCGCAGCTGTTCCAGCCGGCCGGTGATCCGGCCGCCGTTCAGGTTCTCGGCCTGATGGAAGCAGTGGGCCAGCGATTCGACGCGCTCTGGGTTTGCGGCATGACCAGCCAGGCCTGGCCGCCGGCCGTGCGCAGCAACCCGCTGCTCTCGTTGCGCTTGCAGCGCGAGCGGCGGTTGCCGGACAGCTCCCCGGCGCTGGCTCGCGAACGTGCCGAGCGGTTGTTGCGCTGGCTGGAAACCGGCGCCGGCAGGGTGGTCTTCAGCTCACCCGAGTTCGCCGGCGACGAACCGCTGGCGCCGAGTCCATTGCTCGAGCGCATCCCCGGGTCCGCGGACGATCTGCCGGCATGGCCCGAGCCGCTGTGGATCGACCGCATGCTGGCAACGGGGCAGCTGGAGCAGCTCGCTCCGGATCCGCCGCCACCGGTGAGTCCTGGCGCGCGCCTGCGCGGCGGGGCAGCGCTGCTGGAGCAGGAGGCGCGCTGCCCGGCGCGGGCATTCGTCCAGTTCCGCCTGGGTGCCCGTGAAATGCCGCTGCCCACGGCCGGGCTCGATGCCGCCATGCGTGGCAAGATCACCCACGGGATACTGGAAGCATTTTTTCGCGAGACGGACAGCCATGCAGCGTTGCGGGCTCTCGACCCGGACGCTCAGCGGCATCGACTCGATGTCGCAGCCAACGCGGCGCTGGCGAAGTTCAAGGCATCGACGGATCCCTTGCTGCGGCGGATTGCCGACCGGGAACACGAGCGCCAGCTGCGCCTGGTGGGTGAGTTCCTGCGCCTGGAGCGGGAGCGTAGCGGATTCCGGGTGCGTGCCATCGAGAGCCCGCTGGCTGCAGGGAAGGGGTTGCCCTCGGTAGCCAGGCTGCAGCTCAGGCTGCAGGTGGATCGCATCGACGAAATGCCGGATGGTCGCCTGCTGGTGATCGATTACAAGACCTCAAGGCAGCTGCCGCCGGCAGCCGGATGGCGGGGCTTTCGCCCGCGAGCGCCGCAGCTGCCGCTGTATGCAACCCTGGCCGATGCCGACGGAATCGCCTTCGTGCAGCTCGCCGCAGGCAACGTCAGCTGGCGAGGCCTGGTGGACGTCGATTGGGCCGGTGCTGGCCTCAAATCAGTTGGCGACCTGAAAAAGGAAGGAATCAGTACCTGGAGCGCCCTGCGGGAGCAGTGGAGTCAGGCACTCGAGTCGCTCGCGAAGGAATTCCTTGCCGGCTGCTTCGACCTGGGGAGCCAGCCGGGCGATGCGGTACGTGGCGAGTGGGTCATGGCCATCCGGCCGCAGGATGCCGGGATGACGGATGGGGAAGCGCCGTGAACGGGATGCAGCCCCCTGACCAGCCAGAGCGCGAGGCGGCACTCGATACGTCGCGATCCTTCATCGTGCAGGCACCCGCTGGCTCCGGCAAGACGGAGCTGCTGATCCAGCGCTACCTGCGGCTGCTGGCGACGGTGGTGGAGCCGGAAGAAGTGCTGGCGGTGACCTTCACGCACAAGGCCGCGGGCGAGATGCGGGGCCGCGTGATCAAGGCGCTGGTCGAGGCGCAGGAGCAGCGTCCACCCGAGGCAGCGCATCTGCGACGCGCCTACGACCTCGCCCGCGAGGTACTCGGCGACGAGCAGCGGCAGCGCTGGCAGCTGCATCGGCATCCGGCACGGTTGCGCATCACCACCATCGATGCCGTGAACGCCTCGATCGCCTACCGCAACCCGATCGCCGCCGGAGCCAACGCCCTGCAGGGCATTGCGCCGGCACCCGAGCGTCTCTACGAGGAAGCGGCGTTGGCCACCCTCGGACTCATGGCCGATGACGATGACGCGGGCACCGAAGTCGCCTTGCTGATGAGGCACCTCGACAACGATGCGGCGCGATTCCAGCGCTTGATGGTGACCATGTTGCCGAAGCGGGACCAATGGCTCCGGCACGCAGCCGGTTCCCGGCCCGGGCGCGACGCCATCGAGGCGCCGCTGCGCCGCCTGACGCAGGTCGGCATCGAGTGTGTCGCGTCGGCACTGCCTGCGGATGCCGCTGCGGAGCTGCTCGCCTTGCTGCCGTTCGCAGCCGATTTCCTGGGCGGGAATCGCAAGGTGCATCATCTGGCACCGTGGACCGGGCGCAGCACCTGGCCGGCAGCCACCGCGGAGGAATGGCCCGCGTGGCGGGCGCTCGCCGATGCCCTGCTCACGGCGGACGAGGGTACCTGGCGCCAGAAGATCGACAAGAACTGCGGCTTTCCCGCGCGGACCCCGGAGAAGGCGCGCATGAAAGCCCTGCTGGAGAAACTCGCCGGACGGGAAGACCTGCGTCTCGCCCTGATCGCGGTTCGCGGGCTGCCTGGAGCAGGCTACACGGACGAGCAGTGGGAGATGCTGCGCTCCCTGTTGGCGGTGCTGCGGCTGGCCGCGGCGCAATTGCGCCTGGTGCAGGCGGCGCACGGCATCACCGATTTCGCCGGGGTCGCAGCGGCCGCGCTGGATGCCCTCGGTGCGGAGGATGCACCTTCGGACCTGGCCCTGCTGCTCGACCATCGGCTGCAGCACATCCTGGTCGACGAGTTCCAGGAT
>JAANMW010000504.1_pt1 | contig 45934 bp, 39 predicted proteins | sample 7279671 | NCBI WGS metagenome assembly JAANMW01 (sample SAMN14094541, study PRJNA606508) | bioreactor metagenome | isolation source: A lab-scale SPAN reactor treating ammonium-rich wastewater day 247 | place: Ireland: Galway | collected 2017-09-19 | reverse complement strand
TCGTCCGCGTGCCCTCAAAGAAAATGTTCGTCGCTCCGCCCCAGCCGACAGCGTCGATCACCGCGCCTGTATTGTTGTCGCCCTGGCGTATCGCAAGTCCGCCTGCATTCGCCGAAAGTGAGCAACTGCATGATGTGTTGTTGTACGTGATATCAGGCGTTACCGAACCGCTGTAAGATGTCGAAGCAATGAGGTAGAACTGCCCGGGCTGAAGGATCGTCGAGGTCGTCCAGACGGCCATCGGGCCGACATCATTCGATCCGTTCGCCGAGCGGTAGACAACGCGGTAGCCGTTCAGATCGACAGGCGAGCTGCTCGTATTGTGGATCTCGATGAATTCGTCGTTCGCGTTCGACGTTCCGCCGGCCTGAAACTGGCTGATCACAAGATGCGGCGACGCATTGACCGCCCTTTGAGCGTCCGCTTCTACACGGTCGCTAAAGCTCCAGATAGTGAACGCGGCAATCGCCGCGATCGAAAGCAATACAAAATACTTCTTCATTATTTCGAAACTCTTTCTGCCGCCTCACACCAGGCGGCCGCACGGAGAACAAATATCTCAAATCAGCTACCTTTTTAACACAATCGTGGCTGAAAGATAAGCTGTCGGCAGCCTTTGGCTTCAGACCGAGAGCCTGATTCTCTGCGAACTTTGCGAAATGCCTTTGCGTTCTTTGCGATGAAATCTTTGCGGAAAGAAGGAAAACGCGACGATGCATCTTGGATTGGCAGAAATCGCAAAGGCCGCAAAGTGAAGCCCGCGAAGGACGCAAAGGAATGTAATCTCGCAGCAGCGTCTTGTGAACTTTGCGAACGTCTTTGCGTTCTTTGCGTTTGAATCAACGTGAAAAATGCTAGACAGATACATTGCGTCTTGGATCGGCAGGAAACGCAAAGGCCGCAAAGTGAAGCCCGCGAAGGACGCAAAGAGAAATATCCGCGGCGGCATTGTTTTTTTGGTCGTTGCGATAAGCGGAAGCGCCGTCGAGCCCTTACTGACGTGCGGGCTACGGACGCCGCGCTTAGGCGGCGCTTTTCTCGGAGGCTTTTGCGTCTGTTTGTTTTCCGGCGATAAATTCTGCGATGCTTTCGGGGGATTCGCCGCCGAGAGCCATTTTTTTGGCTCCGATAACGGCTTCTGCGATCGATCCGGCACGATCTTTGTATCGGCTGTCGCGAAGGACGAGGCCTTCGACCACGCGGCGTTCAACGCGATGCCGGCCCTCGTCGGTTTGTGCCGGCTCGGTCTCGAGAAATTCAACAGGCACCGTGTGATTCTTCAACCGAACATGAAGTGCGTTCGTGATCTCGGCCGTCAGGTCGCGTATCTTGCGTACCTCGAGCTGCGAATTCGGAAAGCCAAGCCTTCCGCGCAAAGATATCTCTATGATCGGCTTTGGCTTGCCGTCTTCAGCAGGCCGAGCCTCACGACGAACCATCTCGAGCACCTCTTCAGTCAGTTCTTTTGGCCCGTCAATACCGTCCACCGAGAGGCTGAGCTGTTGGAACGGCCTGAAGTGATATTCGTCAATATGCTTGGCGGTAACTCGATTCTCCTCATCGACCTCGACCAGAAAGACGCCGCGGTCCTCACGATATTCAGCGATATTCGTCACCTCGATCGAGCCCGGATTGAAGGCCCAATTCTCGATCTCGTACCGCATATGTGTGTGCCCAAGGCCGACATATTCGACCACTGAACGCAGACGCATCAGTTCATCAACTGACAAGGCCGGTATCGGATGAACCTGATGGCCTTCGACGTCCGTGTGAAGCAGAAGTATGTGGAATGCTCCATCACGGCGGTTTGCAGCTATCGCATCCGTAAGCATCGGGATCATCCGATTCCCTTGCGCACCGAACCATTGCGAACCAAAGATCCTTGCCTGGCCAATATCAACGTAGCCGCCGCGACGAGCCGTCTCATCCCACGCCTCGTAAGTCGGAACTCCATCGGTAAATGTTGGTTCTAAAAGCTTTACAAAACCCCACGTCGAGAGCGAGCGAAGCCAGCTGTATTCGCTGTCGGTGTACTTTTGGTCGTGATTACCCTCGATCGTGATTACGGGAATGTCCGCATCACGCAGTTCGCTGAGACCTTCGACCGCGTAATTCATCGTCTCGGGCGGCACGACCCGTTTGTGAAAAAAGTCGCCGGCCATCACGACGAAACCCACCTTTTCGGCGATAGCATAACGGCGAAGCACGTCGATCCACGCATCGAAAAAATCGCGCGGGCTTTCGGCAAGCTGATAGCGTGTGCACCCGAGATGAACGTCTGCGATGTGGAGAAACTTCATACAGCTCTTTCAGCTTTTCCTAGAGTTCGAAGCAACGGCTGCAACCCTTGGATGATGCGTGCATGCCCGGCCGAACCGCAGGCGACGATCCCATTTAAATTACTTAGTTCCGGGGTGTCGTAAACCAAGGGTTCACCGTAAATGTCCGTCAGAGTGCCGCCCGCCTCTTCCAGAATGACCTGCGGAGCACAAGTATCCCAGAGTTTTGTTCGGCTGCTCAAATGGATGTAAACATCGGATCCCTGAGCGGCGATCAGCCCCATCTTCAATCCGACGGACCCGCGTTGAACGGCCGATGCGAAATGAAAATGCTCGATAAGGATGTTCATTCGCGGGCTGAAATGATTGCGGGAAAGGGCGACACGCATCTCGCTCGGGTCGCTCACGTCCCGAACTGTGAGCCGTTTTCGTGCGCCGTTCTCAACGGCAAACGCGCCGCTACCCAAAGCGGCTTCGTAAGTTATTCCAAATGCCGGTACATGCACGACGCCGACGACCGGCTTGCCGTTATCGGTCAGGCCGATCTGGATCGCAAAATCATCTTCGTGCTTAATGAATCCGGCAGTACCGTCGATCGGGTCGATGATCCACGTTCGCTTAGAACGCGTCCATTCAAGGTTGTCGCCGATATCTTCTTCTGAAAGGATCGCGTCGTCCGGAAACGCTTTCGAGAGGCCATCAACGATCAGGCGGCTCGCTGCGCGATCCGCAGCCGTCACAGGTTCGCTTTTTTGGTCGGCCCCAAGCTTTTCTTCTGCAACTATCTCACCGGCGTAGTAGCCAAGGATGAGCTTCGAAGCCTCAAATGCAAGGCTTCGTGCAGTTTCAAGTTCTCTCTCAAGCATCTAGGAGGATTATACAGGCATGGCAGACAGGACGGAAAAATCGCAAAAAGTCAGTGCTTATCCACTTTCTCGGTAACCCCGCAACGCGGACAGATGAGGACCTCGGCGACGCGATCGAGCCATTTCGCCCGCGCCTGGTCGGAGAATGTCGGGAATTTACTTTCCGCTTCGCCTTCGCGGAAAAAGCGCGCGTGCGCATGCTCGACCTCCTTCTCAAGGCCGATCTCCTTTTCGCACTGCTTACAGAACCAGCCGGTGCCGTCGTTATAAAAAAGCTCCAGGTCTTGCATACATCTAAGCTTACAAGAATGGCGGTGCGGGACGCATTCTTTCGCCCGCATCGCCATCATGGTCAGTGATATTTCCGCCTTATTCCAAACTCTGCTGCGTCGGAGAACGTCGCGTCGATGGAGCGAGTAGCTTGAGCGGAATTGTTACACGCTTGCCGCCGCGGAAGACCTCGATCTGGATCGTATCGCCGATCTGCTTTTTATCAAGCAGGCGATAAAGGTCGTCATTCGTTGCAAGCCTCTCACCGTCGATGCTCTCGATAATGTCGCCGAGCAGAATGCTGCCGTCCGGTGCCTGGCTCAACCCCTTGAGGCCTGCGGTAAATGCAGGCGAACCTTGCGTTACGCTTCGGATAAGCAATCCGCTATCGACAGGAAGACGCGCACCTTGTTCCGCAAGGCTAGCAACGCTCATCGTACTTGCTCCCAGCTTCGGACGGCGAACTTCGCCAAATTGGATGAGCTGCGGGACAACACGCTTTGCAATGTTTACCGGAACTGCAAATCCGACGCCGACCGATCCGCCTTGCGGCGACAGGATCTGCGAATTGATGCCGATCATCTTGCCGTATTTATCGAGCAGCGGACCGCCCGAATTTCCCGGGTTGATCGAAGCATCCGTCTGGATCGCGGCGTCGATCGGCCGGCCGTTGACCGCGCGGATCGGACGCTGAAGGCCGGATATAACGCCGGTCGTGAGCGTGCGGTCAAGGCCGAACGGGTTTCCGATCGCGAGCACTTTCTGCCCCACGACAAGCTTGTCCGAATCACCCAGCGGTATGACCGTCAAACCCGCGGGCGGATTCTCGATCCTGATAACGGCGAGATCCGTGTCAGGATCGCCGCCGATCACTCTGGCAGGATAGGTCTTGTCGCCGCCGAACGACACTGTCAGCTTTTGCGCACCTTCGATGACGTGATAATTCGTCAAGATGTCGCCGTTGGCGTCGATCACCGAACCCGAGCCGTTGCCCTTGCCTTCCTGGACATTACCCCAAAAATCCTGCTGGTACGACGTTGTGTTGATGAACGCAACGCCCGGAGCGAGCGCCTTATAGACCTCGATGTTGTTCTGCTCGTCCGAAACGGTCGAGGGATCCGAAATGCCCGCTCGCGGTGCTGCAGATTCCGCCCTTATTACGGCCGAAGGATCCGCAGACTCCCTCGACGTGATGATGAGTGCTACGACGGCGCTAAGGCCGATCGCGATGAATGCCGACGCCAATGAAAGCACGAGTATCTGTCGGCCCGATAACTGATAAACCGGAGTTCTCCTCATTTTATGAATACCTCTAGCCTAAAATATAACAACACTTGAGATGCACGAAGAAATACATCCCGTTGTGCATTACATTCGATCTACGAGAAAGGTTTCAGCTAAGATATGCCCGGAAAAGGCAAAGGTTCGCGAAAATCCGGATATTTGGGCTGGTCAAAACAGTCTTGATAGGACAACGGCCGTTGCCGAAAAGAAGCCGACAACGGGGTCGTTCGCCCCACGAGCGAGGTCAGTGGCGATATAGCCGAATGCAGAAAGGCCCGTAAAAAGGTGGATCCCCATCAACCCGATGTAAACGGCCAAGGCTACGGCGAGTCCATAGCGTGCGATCGGCCGCGATCCCCAACGCATAATGACCACCGCTGCAACGGCCCCAATAGCAACTTTTACGATCAGAAATGGAGCGTTGCCAATGTCGAGGAGGCTTGCCATCAGCTGATTGCTTTCGGTCGCAACACCGCTTCGGACCCAAATGATCGTAAGCAGCGCGTCAAGAAGATTCAGTCCGAAAAGCAAGATCGCAGGCCTGGTCAATGGCATATTTTCCCCTTACAGATCCGCGTCAACGGACAACCTCAGACACGACGGCCTCTAGATCCAAGGCCTCGGATCAACGAACAGCGAACGCGGCAAAATTTACTGACTTGCCCCAACTAAACAACCAATAGACGCCGATTCCAGAAAAATGATTTCCTTTATATTACTCCGATTCAGTGCTAAAATCGAGACATTGGGACCGCACTTTTTGACTATGGGCATGTTCGCTGGAGCAAGCCTGGTGTATTTTTGCTAATTTTTGGGAGGATAAACCTTTTTATGAAACGAATATTCAACAAACGGGCGATCGCTGCGGCGATCGCAGTGATCGTCGGGCTGGGCGTAACGGACGCCTTTTCTCAGAAGAAACGCAAGCCCGTCATCAGGAAGAAACGGACGACAGTGGTCAAGAAGGTCGCCACGCCCGTTTACTCGATCCCGAGCGGGACGGTAATGCGCGTACGGCTTAATTCGAAGCTTTCGTCAAAAACATCCACGATCGGCTCAACGTTCTCATCGACCGTTACCGAGCCCGTGTATTCGAGCAACGGCGTGATCGTGATCCCGGTCGGCAGTACGGTCAACGGCCGTGTTGACAGCGTCGAAAAAGCTCGAAAAGGCGGGAAGCCGGGCACGATCGACGTGAGTTTCACTTCGGTTCGGCTGCCGAACGGAACGACGCGTTCGATAAACGGATCACTCACTGACCTCGACACAAAGGACGGCAAGAGCGACAACGAAGGCACGGCTTCAGGCGATAAGATGAAGCATCGCAAACTGATCTTCATCGGCGGCGGCGGCGCTGGCGGTGCGCTTCTTGGCGCAGCGATCGGCGGCGGCAAGGGTGCACTTATCGGCGGCATCATCGGCGGCGTCGGCGGCCTGATCACCGAAACGCAGACAAAGGGCGAGGATGTCGATGTAAAGTCTGGCACCGAGTTCGGCGTCTATCTGAACCAGTCGGTCACGCTGCCGCGATTCGTCGAAGGCACGCCGCGTCCGTAAACGAAGGTCCATCACGTTCAAGGTCCAAAGTGGTCAGCTCGGTGGCCGGCCACTTTGGACCTTGATTCTTTTTAGACTTGCCGTTACGAAGCCATCAGATCGAGTGGACGAGAAATTCCGGCGTTATGATGGTCGGCGATGCAAAGCCGGCGGCCGTGTTGAATAAACGCAGCCGGGCTTGCTTACGGATATTGGCAAGGTGGCCGAAATCCCACGTTACGAAATAGTCGAGCTTATAGACGGACGCGACGGCGTAATGAATGGCATTCGACAGAAACCGCCGGTGGATGACGCCGCGTTCGATGTAGCCTTCAGCGAGGATCGCGGCCTCTTCCGGGATGTCGAGCTCGTTCGTCTCTTTTGCAAGGTTTAGATAGCCGGTTCGGTGAGGTTCGGGAAAATGTTCGAGTTCGCGGCGGACAAGGTATGAGGAGAATGCGTCGTAATCCTGCATCTCGTGCTCCCACCATCGGATCGTAAGGTCGCGGCGAAATGCGTCGCCGTTGTCCAAATACGCTCCGATGACGGACGTCTCAAGATAGAGGCTTGTTCTCATCTACTCCTTATCGACCGCAAGCGGCGTAAGACGGACGCGCGATCGTTTGAAATCGAACGCGACGCGATAATTCTTCAAGAAATTCCCGCCAAGGATCCCGGCCTGATCGAAACCCGACGCCTCGTTGATGACCTCGAGATCGAGTGCGACAGCAACAAGCGGTGCGCGGACGTTCTTGCCAAATGTAACACGCGGCAGCAGGAATGCCGGAACATCGACGGTTTCGCCGGCAACTCCAACCACCTTGTAACGCTCGTCGCTTAGGTATTTCTTGATCGCCTCGGCAGACGCTACATTGTCCGATATGACGGAAATGCTGGCTGCCGTATCAACAATAAAATTCAAGTTCGTCTCGATACCGGAAACGCCAACCTCGCCGCTCAGGAAGCCGCTCGGCGTCAGTCGCAGAGGCAGCATATGCTCGACATTTGCCTTAGAGAAAACCTGGGCCGTGTCGTCTTTGGACAACATCAGCGTGTTCGTTCCATAGTCGAGCGTGGTGAAGTATTTCGAAATAACGGCGAGCCCTAGATATCCGTCGATGTGGTTGCGAGTGCGGACGTTCCGGATATAGACCGGGACATTGTGAACGCTGGCGTCGCCTATCTTGATCTCGTTCAGGAACCCATAAACAATGGGGAATGTCCCGTCGCCACCGACGCCCCGCCCTTTGCCGCCACGTGCAACTTCCTTTATCCCAAGGGCCTTGGCAGCAGTCTCTGAAACCACGGTCATACCGCTGCCCGTATCGATCACAAAACGAAACGGCTTAGGATTATCGTTAAGGTAAACCTCGACCATCGGCCGGTTGGTCACAAGCTCGAACTTAATGCTGGTCGCACTTGCACCGCTCACATCATAAAGCGAAGGCCTATCACCCAAGTAACGCAAGAAGCTTACGAGGCCCTTGATGCGTTCGCGCCGATCGATGTCCATTTCGCCTGAGACGGCGAGAAAGCGGTCATAAGCAGTCGCCGCATCCTTATAACGATCAGCACGCGCGGACGCCTGAGCGAGCGAAAAGTAATAGTCCGGCTCACGCGGGGCAAGGTAGATCGCCCTCTTCAGACTTTTTAGCGCATCATCGACGTCATTGTCGTAATAATCGAGCATCCCGAGACTCGCCCACGCAAGATGCTCCCCGCCGTCGAGCTCAAGGGCTCGATAAAGGATCCCACGAGCCTCGCGAAGCCGGCCGCTCGCGACCAGTAGCGCACCGAGTACCGAGAGTGCACGCGTATCGCGCTTGTCCTTATCAAGGACCGAGAGAACGGTCTCGTAGGCATCGACAAAACGACGCTGTTTTGTGAGATTGAAAGCGAGTTCGGTGCGGGCCTTGGCAAAATCAGGGTCAGCCTGTACGAGTCGCTGCAGGATCTCCTCGCCCTTCTTAAGTTCGTTGTCGCGCGTGAGGCGCATCGCCTCTTTTAGCTCGTTACGAGCAGAACGCTTTTGCGAGAATGCCGGCGCTGAAAATGCCAGCACAAGGCATTGCAGGAAAATGGCGCAACCGATCAGCCGAATAGCACGTCGTGAAAATCGAATTCGGGGAGGCTGGATCATAGGCACTCCTTCTTTTGGATCAGGTCATTTGAGGATCTCGCCGGTCTTCATCGACCAAAGGACCAGATCGAGCTCGTCAAAGTCGATCCGACTGCGTCTGGCAAGTTTTTTGAGACTTTCCTCAATGGTTAGATACCGTAGCCTCGTATTTGGTGGCTTTGCCTCGGGAATTATTTTTAGTGCGGCAAGGCAGTTCAAAACGTGTTTATCAAGGATCGCGTACCCGCGAAAGCCGACATTTCGCAGAAAATGGCTTGCTTCCTTATAGCCGAGGCCCTTAATTCCCTTCTCTTGTACGAGCCAATCGCGGCGTTCAATCGGGTCTTTGAAGGCAAGAAGCCTCGCACGAAGCTTAAGATCGCAGTCCTCACGAAGAAAGCTGCGTGATTCGACGATGTAGCGAGACCTTGCATTCGGATAGCGGTGCGTGCCCGAAAGGGCATTCGCGAGCTGCTTTTGACTGCCTTCGAGGAGGAGATGGCGGACTTTCTCGATCGAGCGAATGCCCATTTTTGCCGAGCAGCCGCCCGTAAAGAAGCAAAAGACCATCTCTTCCCAGAAGCGTTGGTCGTCGCCTGTCTCCAAGACGGCGGAAAACTCTGCCAAACGGGCCCTGATCGCGGCGGCAGACGCAATGTGCGCGAGCTTAATGTTTCTCGTCGTGATCGGCGGAAGTGAGTTTTTTTTCATTCAAAAACGGCGTCGATGTTGGATTCTAGGCAGGCGGCAAGGCGAAAGTCAATCATTCCCGCGGACAGGTCGCTTGCGTTTGTCTGCATCCGATATCGCGGCAGTCTCATCTAAATGGCAGTGAGGTTGATCTTTATCAGCGAAATGTCCCCGAACGTAAAAAACTTCCAGAGCGGTCAAAAGCTGTGGTATGATTGCAACACGCCCGGCATCTCGGGCTCCGCGTCAGAATACTTTCGCAAATCGACCCAAGCAATGATCAAGGCCTCCGCGATAAAGTTTGTCGTTGTTTTCGCGTCCCTTCTTTTGGGATCTTTCGCTGTACCTGCCCAGACCACACGGCCTCTGCTCCAGGACATCAAGATCTACAAGCCGGAGCCGCAAGGCACGGACGGGTCGCTCGTAAAGCCGACAGGAATGTCGTCGCCAGCTCCGACGACGGCTGTAAATTCTGTACGCACAATGTTTCCGCTGCTGGCGGAACAGACGATCCCCGGATATTCCGGCGTGCTTATCGAAACGATGGATGGCGGCGTTGTCGTCGAAACGAACTCAACCGCCCTCTTTAACCCCGCATCGAACGTAAAGCTTGCGACCGCGTATGCCGTTCTCAAGACCTTCGGGCCGGACTTCCGCTTCGCAACGAATGTTTATACGAACGGCAGCCTCGACCGAACGACCGGAACCCTGACGGGCAACCTTTATATTTCCGGCAAAGATCCTGTTTTTAATTACGAACACGCCATTTTGATCGCAAACGAGCTGAATCGACGCGGCATCCGCTCGATCACCGGCGACGTGATCGTTACATATGATTTCGTAATGAATTATTCGGGTTCGTCGCAGCGTTCGGCAGAGACGATGCTCTCAACGCTCGATCTTTCACGCCGTTCACCGTCGGCGGCAAAGGCTTGGATCGATTATCTGAATAACTCCGGCCGCGCCGGGATGATACAAGGGCTTCCGAGCGTTTCGGTCTCGGGAACGGCGTCTGTCCAACCGATACCGAGCGACCTGAGGCTGCTCTTTACGCACGAATCGGCAAAGATGCGTGAGATCCTGAAGGCAACACTCTGCTATTCGAACAATTTTCTTGCCGAGCGTCTCGGCGATATGCTCGGCGGGCCGTTCGGCGTCTCGCGCATCGTCGAACTCAACGCGAATGTGCCGGACAATGAATTCTCGCTCGCGACAACGAGCGGACTCGGCGTCAATCGTGTTTCGCCGAGCGCGATGATGAAGCTCCTGCGTTCCCTGCAAACCGAATTGGGACGCTATCGGATGAATTTTGCCGACATAATGCCCGTCGCAGGCCTTGACGAAGGCACGCTCGAAAATCGCTTTGACAACGATTTCTATGCGGGAAGCGTCGTCGGAAAGACAGGAACGCTGCATCGTACCGACAGCGGCGTCAGCGCACTTTCGGGCGAAGTGAACACGCAAAAAGGCAAGCTTCTTTTTGTGATCTTTAACCAGCGCGGCAGCGTCGGGCAGTTCCGTTCGTTCCAGAATCTCTATGTCTCGCTCGTGCAGGGGCAGTTCGGCGGGCCGGTGTCGTTCAACTACAAGGCCGTCTCGCTCGACAAGCGGATGGCGACCTCTCGGATCACCTATCCGTCGAATGCCTCGCATTGACGGCAGAGCCCTTTTTCACGAAATATTTTTCACGGCCTTCTACAATTTGCCCGCAAGCGTGCGATAATTTTCGATTCTAGCCGCTGATGCCATCGATCGAAGATACAACGCCACCCGATAGTGCAGAATCTGCCGCGGAACCGACGACACCGTCTCGGCCCACAAGCGTTGCTCGTTCGGCCGGCATTGTATCGATCGCCGTAATGTTCTCGCGCCTGTTCGGCCTCGCGCGTGAGATGATCTTTGCGAATTTCTTCGGTGCGGGTTTTCTTACCGACGCGTACGTCGTCGCGTTCCGCCTGCCGAATGTCCTTCGCGATCTTTTTGCAGAAGGCGCTCTTTCGGTCGCGTTCGTAAAGGTCTTTACCGATTACCAGATAAAGCTCGGCGAGAAGGCGGCATGGCGTCTCGCAAGCCTTGTCTTCAATCTCCTTGCGGTGGTGCTGAGCATTATCTGCATCGTCGGCATCATCTTTTCAAAAGAACTTGTCGGCCTTGTCGCCGATGGATTCTCGCCCGAAAAAGCAGCTCTTGCCACGACATTGACGCAGATAATGTTCCCGTACATCCTGCTCGTTGCCCTTGCGGCCGTAGCGATGGGCGTGCTGAACACGAAGAACATTTTCGGTATTCCTGCGTCGGCATCGACCGTCTTTAATATCGTCTCGATCTGCGTCGGATTGGGCCTCGCATATTGGCTGAGCGGCGGCGGCTGGACCGTGCCGAAGGATAAGAATGCGGTTCCCGACAGCGCGGCTCAATGGGCGATCATCGGCATGTCGATCGGCACGCTCATCGGCGGGGCGTCGAGCCTTGCGATGCAGCTGCCGTCGCTCTTTCGTGTCGGCTTTCGCTTTTCGCCTGTGATCTCTCTTGCGGACGAGGGCGTCAAAAAGGTTGTCGCGCTAATGACACCCGCGATCCTCGGCACGTCCGCCGTGCAGATAAACGTGCTCGTCAATACGTATTTCGTCTCGTCGATCGACGGTGCGCAGGGCTGGCTTAATTATGCGTTTCGCCTGATGCAATTTCCGATCGGGCTTTTCGGAGTTGCGGTCGGGACCGCCGCGATCCCGGTGCTTTCGCGGCTCGCTGCCGAAGGCAAAAAGGGTGAATTTCGCGACACTATTTCGTCGTCAATGAATCTCGTATTCCTGATGACGCTCCCGAGCGCGTGCGGGCTGATAGTCCTCGGTGAACCGATAATCCGGCTCATCTATGAGCGCGGACGCTTTGACGCACTCGCGACGCAAATGACCGCAACGGCGCTTGTCGGCTACTCGATCGGATTGACGGGCTATGCGGCGATAAAGATTCTCTCGCCTGCTTTCTACGCTTTGGATGACGCGAAGACGCCGATGATCATCGCACTGGCCTCGATCGTTGTGAACTTCGTCGGTTGCTACGGCCTTCGCGAATTGTTCTCGCACTACGGCGTAACGCCTGAAACGCCCTACGGTTACGGGCACGTCGGCGTCGCGCTCGCGACATCGCTCGTCGCATTGGTGAACTTCACCGCGCTCGCGTATCTGCTTCGACGAAAGATCAGCCGCTTGAACGGCCGCGCCATTCTCTCGGCGTTCATCAAGATCGCGATCTCATCGGCGGTGCTATCGGTAGTCTGCTACACAAGCTATCATTTCATTCTGGCTCGCTGGGGTTCTTCAGGGATGAAGATGCACCTGATCGAGGCATTCGTTCCAATTGTATTGGGCGGTGCATCGTTCGTCATTTGTGCGATGCTGCTCCGCGTCGAGGAACTGCATCAGCTCTATGCAATGATGTCGAAGCGTTTTAGGAGAAGTGCCGTATGATCGCAAAATTCGAGGATAAACTCCCGGTCGTTCACCCGAGCGTATTCATTGCGAACAGCGCTGAGGTGATCGGCGATGTCGAGATCGGTGAAGATTCGAGCATCTGGTTCGGGTCGGTCGTCCGCGGCGACGTGAATTACATACGCATCGGCGCACGTACAAACATACAGGACAACTGCGTCATACACGTTTCGGGCGGTACTCATCCGACGGTTCTCGGGGACGAGATAACGGTTGGCCACCGCGTACTGCTCCACGGATGCACGGTTGACGATCGATGCCTTATCGGAATGGGCGCGATCCTGATGGACGGAGTTCATGTCGGCGAGGAATGCCTGGTCGGTGCCGGTTCGCTTCTTACGCCGGGTACGATCGTGCCGCCGCGGTCGCTCGTTATCGGTTCGCCCGCTCGCGTAAAACGTGAACTCACAGAGGACGAGATCGAGTTCCTCGATCGTTCCTGGCGAAACTACACCGAGTTGAAGCTGCGCTATTAGATCTTTTTCGCGTCCTTTTCGCGTGATTCGCGGGCAATGGCTTTCGTGTTCGACCTTACCGAAGCCCGCCCTGCAAGCCGTTATCATCGCTCAACTTGCCGCCGAAAGCTCGGCCTTGCTCTTTATGGAGATGCGTTTGAGAGTTCCCCGCGACATTTTCTTCACACTGGTCATCCTCATCCTGTTCGTCACAACGCTGTCCGCACAGGAGAAGGTTCTGCCTTCAGTTCGCACAATGCAACCACAAGCAGCCGACCCGAGCGATTGGAAATTCTCCCGCGGAGCTCATTCCTTTGAGGTCGAAGCAGGTTTTTCTCCAACGCAGCCGATATTCTTCAGCGGACGTAAGGAATACGACACGGATGGCCGCAAATTCGGGATGCTGAGCTTTCGGTACGGCCGCGTTATCGGCACAAAAGGCCCCGTAACTTACGAATATCTTGCTGAGGTCATACCCGTAGCGCTCGCTTTCAACAACGAGGTGATCGATAAGGCCGCACCGCCGGCCACACCGCCTGTGACGAAGCGTGAGACAACGTATGCCTTTGCATTCGAACCCGTGAGTTTTCGGTTCATCTTCCGCCCGAAAAGACGCGTTAAGCCATTCTTGCAGACCGGCGCTGGGTTCCTATTCGCGAAGAAACCGATCCCGATTCCCGGCAGCCTGAGTTACGATTTTGTCGGCGATTTCGGCGGCGGCGTTATGTACAGCCTTTCGAAACGAAGGACCATAAATTTCGGCTATCGATACTTTCACATCTCGAATATGAACATCGGCAGGATAAACCCCGGCTATAACGCGAACGTCTTCTACGTCGGCTTCTCATTCTTCAACAAGTAGCTTTTGCTGCTGCAAATAGAGCGAAACAAACGCTAATAAGATTCGCAGGATCCGGCAGCGATACCCAGCCTTTATTCGCGCTGGTTCGTGTGATTCGCGGGCGGCTCTGCTGTAATATATCTATCGTTTATGGCATCAACTAATCCGGCACGCGGAACGCGCGACTTCCTGCCCGCCGACGTAAGAAAACGCGAGTACGTAATCGGCATCATCAAGCGAGTTTACGAGTCCTACGGCTTTGAGCCGCTGGAGACGCCCGCTTTCGAGAACCTCGAAACGCTCACCGGAAAATACGGCGAAGAGGGCGGCCAGTTGATGTTCAAGATCCTGAAACGCGGTGAAAAATTGGTTCAGAGTGCGAGCTTTAGTTCGTCGGAACGCGATGAATCGCGCACTCTGAACGACCTCGCCGACCTCGCCTTGCGCTACGACCTCACCGTGCCCCTCGCACGCGTCGTCGCAAACAACAAGAACGAACTTCCTAAGTTCTTCAAACGCTATCAGATACAGCCCGTCTGGCGTGCCGACCGCCCGGCAAAAGGCCGCTATCGCGAGTTCTATCAATGCGACGTCGACTGGATCGGCTCAACCTCACCCGTCGTCGAGGCCGAGCTGATCTCTGCTGCGGCAAAGGTCTTGTCCGAGCTCGGCTTTCACGACGCGGTCTTTCGCCTCAACGACCGTCGGCTTCTAACAGGTATTTTGGATGCATGCCAAATAGTGACCGACCTTCACAGCGACGCCCTTGTCGCGCTCGACAAACTCGACAAGATCGGTTCGGATGGCGTTGCGAAAGAACTCGCCGCGCGCGGTATCAGTTCAACCGCTGCCGATGCGTTGCTCGATCTTTTCTCCACTTTGTCGACGATGAACAATGCGGAAAAGCTCACTCACCTGCGCAGTTTCGTCGGCCAAAACGAAGACGGCGTCGCCGGCCTTGAAAGCCTCGAACAAATCTTGAATTTTGGGATCTCAGATCTGAAATTGAACGTGGATCCTTCGCTCGCGCGCGGACTTTCGTATTACACCGGAGCGATCGTCGAGGTGAATGTTCCCGATCTCGCGGGCAGTCTCGCCGGCGGTGGGCGCTACGATAACTTGATAGGTTCCGTGATCGGAGTAGAACGAAGCGAAGACGATGATCTAATTACCGAAGTCAAATGGAGAATTCCTGCGTGCGGCATCTCGCTCGGGCTCGAACGCATTCTCGTCGTGATGGACGAACGCGGAATGTTCCCGCCCGAGATCGCCGACTCAACGCCCGCAGACGTTCTGGTAACGATCTGGAACGAGGACACCATCGCCGATTCGCTCAACCTTGCCGCCGAACTGCGTGCCGCGGGTATCCGCGTGTCCGTTTATCCGGACGCCGACAAACTTGGTAAGCAATTGAAATACGCCGCCTCGATCAACGTCCGCGCCGTGTGCATCCTCGGCGAATCCGAGATCGCTGCCGGCACCGTCACCATCAAAAATATGCTTACCGGCGAACAACAAACCATCGAACGCGCCTCCGCCGCCTCATTTATCCGCGGTGAGTCCGACTAGATCGACGGTTTTTGTCGTTCGCCGAGGCTCCATCCGGACAACACACCCGATCCGCATAGTGGATCAAGTATTTAGCCACAATCACAAGATTGTGGAGCATGCAAAAGACAAACCCGATCCGCGTAGCGGATCATAGCATTTAGCCACAGTCGCAAGACTGTGGAACGCGTCCAAAAACAAAATACGAGTTCACGTAAGTGAACGACAGCCCAATGCCGCACACATATTCGAATCTCATCTTCCACATCGTTTTTTCAACAAAAGAGCGGCGGCCCTTGATAACTGACGAGCTGCGCGAGCGGCTGTATGAATACATAGGCGGCACGATTCGCGGTCTCGACGGGACGCTGATCGAGATAGGCGGCATCGCTGATCACGTGCACATTTTACTGGCCGTCAAGCCGACCGTAAGGTTGTCGGACTTTATGCGCGAGCTGAAGTCATGTTCCTCGAAATGGGCAAACGAGATAGCCCGCAGCAGGTTCGAATGGCAAACGGGATACGGCGCGTTCACGGTCAGCATGTCGCAGATCGAGGTGGTTCGGAAATATATTCGCAACCAGGCACGTCACCACGCTAAGATGAGCTTCGAGGACGAATTCAAGAAACTGTTGGACTTGAGCGGGATCGATTTTGATGAAAAATATCTTTGGCGCTGATCTGTCGGTTGCTAACGCAACCTCGGCTGGTGGTTCGTCGGGCATCCCATAGCTATCGCTATGGGCTAAATGCTGCGATTCGCTCCGCGAATCAATGCGATTTTGTTGTGCAGTTATACGGTTACGCGAATCGTAACTGCCATGCTGTGAGCGATTTTCCGAAGCCAATAGCGGTGACCCTTTGACGTGCCAATCACTTCTTCGCATAAATCATCAGCTAAAGGCTGCGATTCGCAACGCGAATCAATGCGATACGACGTGCGTCGGGTGCGAAACACCCATTCGTGAAATTTTTTTCACAAACCCCTTGACAAGTGTGCTACAATGTTTCATAGATGCGACGCTGCGCATCTTTGATCTATGATCGCCGCTTTGTTCCTTCCCCAGATCTTTCTAACGGTAAAACGCCTAAGCTCCAATAAACAAATGAGTTACGTGCCGTCGGTGCGCGTTGGAGCGGGTCGGTTGGCCGAGGTGAACGGATGGCGTACTCGGGGCCGGAAATTCGCGATTTCCGGGCGTCGTGTGGTAGTCTTAGGGCTGTATTTTATGCGAAGGGCCTGTGGTATTGCCGTACAGGCTTTCCAACGTTTGGGCTCACCGTCGTTCCCTATGAAAAGCGCAAAGGCCATTGCCGTTCTCGGTTCTACCGGCTCGATCGGCTGCAACACGCTGAAGGTTGTCGAGCATCTCGGCGACGTGCGTGTGGTTGCGATGGCTGCGGGTCGAAATACGGAGAAGTTCGTCGAGCAGATCGAGAGATTCTCGCCGGAGCTCGTCGCGTGCGGTGATGAAGAGTGTGCAGAACGGCTCGAACGGGAAATTGCAAAGCTCGACAAACGGCCCCGCATCGAGTGCGGCGAAGCGGGCCTTGTGAGCGTCGCCACGCACGAAGTGGCCGACACCGTCGTGTCCGCAACCGTTGGTGCAGTTGGGTTTATCCCGACGCTGCGGGCGATCGAGGCGGGAAAACGCATCGCTCTTGCGAACAAGGAAACGCTCGTAATGGCGGGCGAATTGATGACGGCCGCGGCGGAGCGTTCGGGTGCCGAGATCGTGCCGGTTGACAGCGAGCACAACGCGATTCACCAGTGCCTTCGCGGCGAACGAAGTTCGGAGGTTCGGCGTCTAATTTTGACGGCCTCGGGCGGGCCTTTTCGTAGCTGGCCGAAAGAGAAGATACTTAACGCGAGCCGCGAGCAAGCCCTCGACCACCCGAACTGGAAGATGGGCGAGAAGATCACGATCGATTCTGCAACCCTTATGAACAAAGGGCTTGAGGTGATCGAGGCACGATGGCTGTTCGGATTCGGAGCGGACGAGATCTCGGTGATCGTGCATCCGCAATCGATCGTGCATTCGATGGTCGAGCTGATCGACGGTTCGATAATTGCACAGCTTGGCGTCCCCGATATGAAGCACGCGATCCAATACGCACTGACGTTTCCGGAACGCCGTTCGGCCTCGTGCGAAAGGCTCGACCTTGCGAAGATCGGCAAGCTCGAATTCGAGGATCCGGACACCGATCGATTCCCCTGCCTCGGCCTTGCGTTCGAAGCGCTGAGCGCAGGCGGTACGATGCCGGCAGTTTTGAATGCGGCGAACGAGGTGAGCGTTCAGGCATTTTTGGATGGGAAGATCGGCTTTAGCGAGATCTCGGAAACGAATTCACGTGTGATGCGCGAACACATTTCGCGGCCCGCGGACACTCTCGACGCCGTCCTCGATGCAGACTCTTGGGCGCGGACGCGCGCTATAATGGAAATTGGGCCCGCCGCGGCAGTATTTAGCGGAAATTAACTGATGTTGAACGTTCTAATTGCAATTCTAGCGATCATTTTCGTCCTCGGGGTCGCGATCAATATCCACGAATTCGGGCACTTCATTATCGCGAAGCTCTTTGGGATGCGCGTGGAGGCATATTCGTTCTTCGGCCTCGGGCCGCGGCTCTTTGGCGTAAAGATCGGGCACACGGATTATCGCGTCTCGGCGATCCCGCTCGGAGCTTATGTGAAGCTTTACGGCGATGAGTCGAATTCGGGCCTTGAGGCCGCGGACGAGACGACGGAGCCGGTACCCGATAGCGAACTTTACGAATTGCGTCCGCGCTGGCAGAAGTTCCTCGTGATGCTCGGCGGTCCGTTCATGAACTTTGTGCTCGCGCTTGCGATCCCGCTCGGCATTGCACTCTGGCTCGGCGTTCCGGCAAATCCTGCCCCGATCGTCGGCTTTGTAAAACCGGATGGTGCCGCAGCACACGCAGGTATCCAGGCAGGCGACCGCATCGTTGCTTTCCAGGGCGAAGAAAATCCCTCATGGACGCGCATCGAGGATGACGCGCTGCTTATCCCCGAAAAGGCAGTGCCGATCTCGGTCGAACGCGACGGCAAGCGTCTCGACCTCACGATCACACCGACACGGCTTACGCAAAGCGGCCAGTCCGCGGGCATCCTGGATATGGATCCGGATACGGGCACCGAACCGGTCGTCGTGAGCAGCCTCGACACGTCGCTGCCGGCGGCAAAGGACGGCGTCCAGGTCGGCGATTGGGTGAAGGCGGTCAATGGCGTGAATATCACGAACATCCGCAAAATGCAGTCCGTCGTTACGGAATCAAAAGGCCAGCCGCTCGCACTCTCCATCGACCGCAAAGGTGAGCAAGTCACCATCACCACACACGCGGAACAAAAGGATGACCGTTGGCTGATCGGCATCGGATTTGACCCGAGCCTGCTGGCGAAACGCGACTCGGTCGGCCTTGCCGGCGCGGCCGCATTCGCGGTCGATCAGAATATGCGTATCCTGCGGCTTACCGGCGTTGCTCTTGGCCAGGTCGGCACAGGTGAACGCTCCGCACGCGACACACTCTCCGGCCCGATCGGCATCGGGCAAGCGATCGTGAATCAGGTTTTCGCTGCCGGATTCTTCGGGCTACTGCCGCTTTTGATGGCCATTAGCCTAACGCTCGGCGTAATGAACCTGCTCCCGATACCGATGCTCGACGGCGGCCAGATAATGGTGCTCGGCATCGAGAAAGTTCTCTCCTGGTTCGGCAAAACACTCTCCATCACCGCCCGCGAACGTATTCAGCTCACAGGCCTCGGCATCGTCCTCCTGCTGATGATGACCACCGTCTTTTTCGACGTCTCAAGACTGCTCGGGAAGTAAGGTTGAGGCGTGGGTGGAAGTGGAACTAATGGGTTGAGGGTTGAGAGCTGTTGCTCCCTCCGCGGTTTTGCGGGTTGCGAATTGGACGCTGAGGGTTTTTGATTTGAGATTTGAAATTTACGATTTGAAATTTGAGATTTCAGACCTCACTTTGCGATTTTGCGAACTGAGGCTTGTGAGTTGCGGGTTTCGATTTGAAATACAGTTGGCTGGGAATCTAGGATATTTAACTTTGAGAAGTAGAATCTGAGACTTTAGAACACCCGCCCGTTCGGGCACGGATCTGAGCCACCAATGAAATACTCCACTTTCGAGGAACTGCCGGTTTGGCGGGCAGCGATCGATCTTGCATTGAAGGTTTTCGGGTTTACGGCAAAAGCAGATTTTCGCGGCCTCGGCGATACAAAGAGTCAGCTTGAACGTGCCGCCCTTTCCATCTCAAACAACATCGCCGAAGGCTTTGAACGCGGCACCACCGCCGAGCTGATCAATTTCCTGTACATCGCAAAAGGCTCTGCGGGCGAATCCCGCTCGATACTGCGTTTGTGCGAGCGGTCGCAACGCTTTTCGTCGGCCGGGGCCGAGATCGCGAATTTGATCGGAATGGCCTCGAATACGTCCCGGCAGCTGCACGGCTGGATAGAGTCATTAAAGAATTCGGACATCAAGGGTGTAAAATTCTTAACAGAGAAGGTGCGTGCGAAGATCGAACGGGATAAGGAGTTTGCAGAGTTCGATCGTGAAATGGCGGAGTTTCGCGTGCGGCATGAGGACTGGCTGAACCGCCGTGCGGTCGACCCGAACGCGAAGCTGGAGTAGGGCGTTGAGATCTCGGCGCTGAGAACAGCGTGCAGTTGGTGGTTGACGCGCGGGGTCGTCGGGTTGGTGCAGGGAATTTTTATATGGCTCGAAGAGTTACAAGAGCGGTAAAGGTAAGGGATATACAGATCGGCGGTGGTGCGCCGGTGGTCGTGCAGTCGATGACGAAGACGGACACGACCGATGTTGACGGAACGCTAAAGCAGATCGAGGAGATGGTGGCGGCCGGATGCGAGATCGTCCGCATTGCGGTTCCGGATGACGCTGCAGCGGACGCTCTAAAGGAGATACGCAAACGCACGGATGTGCCGCTTGTTGCGGACATACATTTTCACTACAAGCTCGCGTTGAAGGCACTGGATGCGGGCATCGACAAGCTCCGCATCAACCCCGGGAATATTGGAAAGATCGAGCGAGTACGCGAGGTCGTGCGTGCGGCCGAGGCACAGAAAGTGCCGATCCGCATCGGCGTAAATGGCGGTTCGCTTGAGAAAGATCTGTTGAAGAAATACGGCAGTGCGACGGCTGAAGCGATGGTCGAGAGCGGAATGCGGCACGTGCACATTCTCGAGGACCTTGGCTTTTCGGACACGATCATCTCGCTTAAGGCCTCGGACGTGAATCGAATGGTCGAGGCGTATCGGCTGATGGCTGAGAAGGTCGATTATCCGCTCCACCTTGGCGTTACGGAAGCGGGAACGCCGTTCGGCGGCACGATAAAATCCGCGATCGGCCTCGGCATTTTGTTGAATGACGGCATCGGCGACACGATCCGGGTTTCGCTTGCGGCCGAACCGCACGAAGAGGTTCGCGTCGGCTGGGAAATTCTAAAATCTCTCGAACTACGAAAACGCGGCGTGACGGTCGTTGCATGCCCGACGTGCGGACGGCTCGATATTGATAATTTTGTCGAGATCGTGACCGAGGTTGAGCGGCGGCTTGCGCACGTCGAGGAACCGCTGCATCTTTCGATCATGGGCTGCGCGGTGAATGGCCCGGGCGAGGCACACGATTCGCAGCTCGGCATCACGTTCGGCCGAAATGTCGGGATGATATTCAAGAATGGCGTACCGATGCGCAAAGTTGCGGGCGAGAATATCGTCGAGGAATTCGTAAAAGAGGTCGAGCTTCTGCGTACGGAAGGCCCCTCGGTCTCGCCGCTTGAGGCCGCGAAAAAACTCGTCAAATTAGGCTAAGGGTAGAGTATCGTCAGCGGCCACGCCGGGATATTCCTGAGCACTCCGAAAACAAACAACACCGCAAAGAATCCGTAAACGAACTTCGGGTTGGTCGGCCACATCGGCAAGCCTTTTTTGCGGATGCCGACAAGAAGAAGCGAGACGAAGATCCACGCAAATGCAACCGCCCACACGGGAACAAGCAGATTAAAATCCAACGCCGTAACAATGTCGCCGTGAAAAAGCGCGTGGAAGGCACGCGTCAAGCCGCAGCCAGGGCACGCGATGCCGGTCAATGCGAGCAGCGGACAGACGGGAAAGAAATGCGCCTTTGACGGGTCGAACGCCGCGACCATCCCAGAGCCGACAGCAAGCGCACCGGCACCGGCAAGGGCCGATAGCCTTGTCAATTTCGATGGATCTTCTAACGCAAGAACATTCATTTGCGGCCTAATTCATACTTACCGCTTTTCGGCGGTCATTGTCAAAAACATCGCATCGGTCGCGACCCTTCGATTGATGTTCACGGCGAGGTCACGGCGGAGCGTTTCGATCTCGCCGAGCCAAGCCGCGAATCGCGAAGGTGCGGCAAGACGCGCGAGGCTTTGATAGCTTTCGGCCATTTCGGGGTCGAGTATCTTTGATGGATCGACGCCGCAGGCAAGCCGCCAGACATCACGCACAACCGCCTCGAGAATGTCGAGATTCTGCTCAAAATCATCCTTGTTCTTTGCGTCGTTCAGCTCTTCGGATATCTTCAGCAAAGCGGCCGTGTCGCCATCGACGATCGCCGAACGCAGGACGCGTGCCGCACGGTCACGCATATCGCGATACTTGGCGACGTCGATCTCGACGGCACGCCCGATGCTGCCGTGAGCGACGCCTGCAGCCAGGCGTGCTTCGTCGTGTGAGAACGCACGTGTTTCGATCAGATATTCCTCGATCGCCTTCCGGTCGATCGGTGCAAAATGTATCGTCTGGCAGCGTGAACGGATCGTCGGCAAGAGCACGTCGGGCCGAGCCGTGACGAGGATGATGTGCGTCGTTGCCGGCGGCTCTTCGAGCGTTTTGAGAAGAGCGTTCGCGGCGGCGTCCTTCATCAGGTCGGCATCATCAATGATGAAGATACGTGCCGCTGCCTCATACGGATTGAAGTTCGCCTCGCGTTCGAGATCGCGTATCGCGGCGATGCGAACATTCCGTTTGTGCGGGAAGACCACGCCGACATCCGGATGCTCGCTGAAGATGATCCGGTCAAAGTCCTCTGCCTTGTCAGAGTTTGGAGGCGAGATATTGCCCACGCGTTGGCAGCTTGCGCAGGTGCCGCAAGCTTCGCCTTCCGACGGCTCACGGCAGACGAGAGCACGCGCGGCCTCGATCGCGAACTGCTTTTTGCCGACGCCTTCCGGGCCGACAAATAGCAGCGAATTCGGCAGCCGCCCTTGCTGGATCAGCCGTCGAAGCGTGAGTTTTGTAACATCGTTGCCGATGAGTTTGCTAAACACTTTTCAGGTGCTCCGTTACGATATCGAGCGTTTCTTCCGCGATCTCGTCAACGCTGCGGTTCGCATCGATGACGCGAAAACGCTCCGGTTCTGCCGCGGCAATATTTAAGTAACCCTCGCGGACGCGCCGATAAAAATCCAAAGATTCCAGATCCATCCGATTCTTCTTGTGTTCGCCGCGGAACGCCATACGATCGACCGCGCTTTCCGGATCAATATCGAAGAAGAGCGTAAGATTCGGCTTCAGGCCGTCGGTCGCGATCGCTACCACGCTTTTTATCAATTCGAGGTCAAAGCCGCGTCCTGCTCCCTGATACGCGGTTGTCGCGTCGGCATAGCGGTCGGAAATGACGATGCGTCCTGCCGCGAGTGCCGGGAGGATCAGATGCTTGACGTGTTGTGCGCGGTCGGCGGCAAAAAGGAGAAGCTCGGCGAGCGGTTCGACATCCTGTTTTGTTTCGAGAAATGCCTTGCGGATCTCGCGGCCGAGCGGCGTTCCGCCGGGTTCGCAAGTGAGCAGACAGTCGCGGCCCGCGCGCTCTAAGCTCTCGGCGAGCTTTTTCAGCTGAGTCGTCTTGCCGCTTCCGTCGATGCCCTCAAAGGTTATAAAACTGCCTTTCAAGCCTGAGTTTGTTCGGCCGGTGCGGGCGAATGCGAAGCCGGTCGGCGCTCCTGCGTTATGGACGAGATCGCGTGTTTGAAGACAAGTACGTCGGGCCCGCCGACGTCGAGGAGAAGGGAGAATTTGTCAAAACTCTTTATCCGGCCCGTAAGAGTTGCTCCCTGGAGCAAATGTACGACAACGTTCAGCCTCTCCCGCCTGGCTGAATTTAGGAACGCGTCCTGAATATTCTGGGCAGCCTGCTTCTCCATCTTTTCTCCTCTTGAACAGCAATAATTGTAACGGCCAAGACCTTGTGCGGCGATTATATCAGAATTCGGCTTATATCCGAATTAGTCTTGTTTATACGCATTTTATGCAATATTGTTTACATATTTTAGCACCTTCGCCGCGACCTCGCGGTCACCGCCGAAGCCCTCGAACCACACCGCTTTACTTTCTTTACGAAACCAGGTGAGCTGACGTTTCGCATAATTTCGCACGTCCTGCTGCGACTTTTCGATAGCGTTTTCGAGCGAACGCTCGCCGCGAAGGTATTCGCAGACGCGTCGATAGGCATGCGCACCGAGTGCATTGCCATTCTCGCGAACACCGTCGGCAAGCAGACGCCTTACTTCATCGACAAGCCCGGCATCGAAATGTTCGAGCGTGCGGGCGTTGATCTTCTCATAAAGGATATCGCGCGGCGGCGACAGTACGACAAGCGAGATGCGTTCGGCGAAATCAGGCGGTTCAGGCCGCTCGGGCTGAAGGACGGAGATCTGTTGGCCGGTCTGCTCGATCACCTCAAGCGCGCGGATCACACGGACATGATCGCGAACAGGCAGATTCTCGGCGGCCTGCGGGTCGAATTTTGCGAGCATTGCGTGAAGGTATTCGGGGCCGTGTTCTGCGTGGAGTTTGCGGTATTTTTCGCGAAGCTTCGGGTCGGTCTTCGGGCTCTCAAAAAGCGGCCGGCAAAGCGTCCGCAGGTAAAAGCCCGTGCCGCCGACCAGTATCACACGCTTTTTGCGCGATTCGATCTCGCGGATCTTCGCTTCGGCATCCTTCGCCCAATCGGCGGCCGTGTAGTCGATGTTCGGGTCGACGTAATCTATCAGATGATGCGGAATGCCGCGTCGTTCTTCGGCGGTCGGTTTTGCGGTCGCGATCTCGATCCCGCGATAGATCTGGACGGAATCGAAATTCACGACCTCGCCGCCAAGCTCTTCGCCAAGAAAGACGCCAAGAGCAGTTTTACCCGACGCGGTCGGCCCCGCGACGGCAATTATAGGCTGATCTTTGCTCGAAGTCGGCACACTGCTGATTCTAGAGCAGTTCGACAGCGTACAAAAATACGCGCCTCCAAGTGATCGAAAGCCGTGCCCGCGCAAAAACCTGCAGCTTCCCTATTTTTGCAGCGTAGGAAGGATAGCGTTCAGCCTTCGGAACTTCTGTACCGGCGTGTCGTTTCGCCGCCACGGGATCATAACGTCTGGCGTAATTCCGTTGATCTCGTTCGTGCCATCAGGACGATAACGAACGCAGTCCGGCATATGGAGCCGCAGCTTGCTATTCTTGAGCACGGTCGAGATGCCTCCGTTCGTATAGCCGCATCCGGCCCCGAGCGACGGCATACCGATCACAGTTGCGGCATCGTTATCGCGAAGGAGAGCCGTAAATCCCTCAGAGGCAGAGGCACTGCGTTCATCGATCATTACAAAGAGCGGCCCTGAATAAAGTCCTTCTGCATATTTATAGCGGCTGGCGGTAAAGAAAAGGTCACCGAGAACGGTGTCCGTCAGCTCGCCGGGTGCTGCGTAAGTAACGCCTGCATTGAGCGATCGTACGACGTTCGTGCAGCCGGGCTGCTTGTTCTCCCAAAGCGGTGAAAGGTCGCACGTCTTTTCGGCCTCCGCAAGGTCCTTTCGAACCGCCTTCTCGGCTACCTTCAGTCGAGCCTGCATCGCAGGCGGTGCATCAGGTATCGCGGCCACAATATCCGTCAACCGTTCCTTAAGATCCTTAACCCAATGCGGATGCCGAATGAAGCCGAACGTCGATATCTTTAACTTCTTCTTCGTCAGCATTCGCGCCATTGGCTGATAGACATCGCTGCCGCCGCCGTTGCCCGTAACGTCAACGATGACGAACGCGACCTTCGCCTTGCGAACCTCTTCCAGCTGAAGGCGGAATGCGTCTACATAGAGATCCGCGGCCTTTTGCTCAACTTTCCCGCTGCATTCGCCATCGCAGTCGGCATCTTCTTTAATGTTGAGCTCGGCGAGAGCCGTGCGACAAAGAGAGGGAATGTGCTGCTCGGAGAAGCTCGGGATCCGCAGAATGCCGTACTGTTTTCCGTCCGATAGCGTTCCGATGCCGGCGGGAATATATGCCGAAGAAGGCGTATCGATCTTTCGAAAGCCGTCGCCCAATGCAAAGTCGATCCCGTCGCGAAAGGCCCGCTCGCGGAAACCAAGCCGTTCACAAAGCCCTTCGGCCTTTTGCTCGGATGAGTTTGAATTTTGCGTTTTCGGCCTCTCGCCTTGCAGGTGGCCGTCGCCAAAGCTTTCAACAAATGTCCGCAAAGCCTGTATAACGTCGGCCTCGCTCTTTGCAGAACGGATCTTCGCCTCGGTCGATTCCGACAGCGCTTTGAGGTCAACGCCCCGCTCGGCAACCGCCCACTCGAGATTCGCATAGTGAGAGGACATCTCTCTTTTCATCTGCGAAAAATCCTCGAGCCACGCCTCGTTGTTCACGGATTGGGCAGCAACAAAACTAGAGAGAAGAAGAATGAAAACAAATATACGCAACATAAAGATCCATGGGCCGCCAAAATGCGATCATGACCGTTTTACGCTCAGTTCTCTCTATTGTTCCGTGAAAATTTTTCGCCCGCTGCGGATCTCACCAAAGTAGCCGGGTGAGCCCGACAGCGAGAATGAGCACTAGGATGATCAATGCTCCGACTATCTGTCTCGACGAGAGCCTCATTTCTTTGCGTTAAAAAGCTCGACAGGGTTTATCTTGAATTGCAGCATTTTTGCGGTGTCGCGGCCGGCATCGCCGCCCTTTCTCTGCATCGTGATACGGCCGATCTTGAGGTTGCCGCCGCGTGTCAACGAGACCTCGCCTTCGCCATAAAACTCGACGGTTCTTTGCGATGACCGAAGTACCCATTCCGTTTTCTCCGCGGGCTTAAAAGCAACCATCACCCAGCCCGCGCTGTGCTCGCCGTCGCCCGCAAAAAGGTCCGAGACGATCGCCGCTTTGTTCTCGGTGAAGAATTTGACGACGGTGTCTTTTAGCTTTGGGTCGATCTCATCGAGGAACATTCGCTCTTTCGAGCGGCCGGGCTTCGTCGGCGGGATCTCACCGACAAAGAGCTTTAGTGCGGTGACGACATCCGAAGGCATCTTCCACATCTCGGCGTAATGTGAGAGCCAGCGTTTGTCGATCTGGTTGAATCCCTGCTGGCCCGAGACAAGCTTTATCGAAATGCCTTCGCGTTTGATGCCTGCCCGGGTTTCGATCGTGACCTCGACATCGGCCTTTTCGCCGTGCGGTTTTGCCGCGCGAAGCGAGATGATGTCCTTGGGATCGTAATTCATCTCGCGAAGCCACGCCTTTGCGTCGTCGTCCGACTTGTAAGAATTGAACTTATCGCGGATCGCATCCTCGTTGCGAAATCCGCCTTTCGCCGTGTCGGAACCGAGCTTTGCCTTTGCCGATGTTTGTGCAAGCGCGCTCGTCGCCGCAAGAACGAATGCGATCACGCCGATGAGCAGCCTGCGCATTGATCGCTTCGTAAAGCCTGTCATCTATTCAGTTAGTAAGCTCGCGTCAGATCGACGCCCGTGTAGTAGTGTTTGATGATCTCGTCGTATTTGACGCCCATTTTTGCCATTCCATACGCACCGTATTGGCACATTCCGACGCCGTGGCCCCAGCCGCGTCCTGTGAATGTATAGGTCGCAACGCTTGCCCCGCTGTAACGTTTATTCATCACGAAAAGCTGCTCGGGAAGCCGCAGTGCAGAGCGGATCTTGCCGCCCGAAAGCGTCTTGATGCCGTTCGAACCGACGATCTCGATCTCGATCGGACGGCGTGAATAACCAACCTTTTTGATGTTCACATCCATCAAGGTCCCGATGTCGCGGACATATCGCGAGAGCCGAGCCTTTAGTGCGCCGGCCGAGACGGTCTTTGTCCAATTCGTGAACGGCGACATATTCTCGGCACTGGTCGGCGTCGTCGTCGGCTGCACTTCGAGATAGATGACCGCGCCGGTGCCGTCGGTCTGATACGCGATGTTCTCGCCGCCGACGAGTGCGGTTTCAGAAACCGGATAGAGCGTTTCGCCGAATTCGCGAAAGAGAAAAACGTCCGGCCGAACGGCGAGCGTTCTTGAGCTACGGCCTGAGCCGATGACGAGTTTGCCATCCGTCGAGGCCTTTGCAGTTCCCTTTTGAAGGTCGGGCAGCCAATTTTTCTTCTTGTAGATCTGGCCGATCAGGCGAAGGAATTCTGCACGCGTAAAAGGCTTTGCGGGCTTGAGCGTCAGGTCAGGATGCAGGATGAACAATCCATCGCGAAGCAATGCCGCGAGGTCCGCACGCTTCTCTTTCGGCACCTCTGCAGCGTCATCGAACGTTAGCTGATAAAAGACATCCGAATCAGAAAGAAGCGTGTCGTTGACGCGCGGTTCGTAGAACAGCTTTGCGAGCGTCGAAGCCAATTCGAGCGGCCTTGCCGTATCGTGCGTAACGTTCGGGAAAGGCTTGCCGGCCTTTGCCGCGATCTGGTTAAGCCAGTTCGACATCTCGTTCTCGTTCGGCACGCTGTCGAACCAATCGTCGGTCATCTCTGCGGTCGAAAGGTAAAAGCCATTCGACGCAAGACGCGACATAAACCGTGCGAGTTCGAGGTGGCCGGCGTCACGCAGCTTTGCGGGGCGTCGCGACGTGCGTATCGTGAACGGATCGAACTGCCGGCGGCCTTCGAGCGAACATTCAACGCCCTTCAGATACGGCGCGTCCGTGCCGAAAATATTCTTGCCGTCCTCGGTCCGGCCGCCGCACGTCGAGGTGAAATACGCCATTATCGGCTCGCCGTGGTAAGTTGCGACGATGCCGGTGGTCTCACGAACGGCACGCGTCCCCATCGCCGTCTCTATCGACACGCCCTTGTAAACTTGTGAATAGACGGTCGGCACCATATCGAAGCCTTTTGTTTCGTAACCGCCGATATTCGCAATGGCGTAGGTGCGCGCAGCAACGGCCTGCGCCTTTTGCGCTTCGATCGCAGGAAGGCCGAGTTCGCTCGGGACGACGCCGAGAAGATAATCCTCGAGCGGCACGACGTTGACGACAGAAAGCCGTCCCGACGCATTCACGAAAACCTCCAGCTTGCCGCGATATGCTTTGCCGTTCAGACGGACGGGCGTCGTGCGTTCGTTCAGCGACCCGAAAGCAACGGACTTAAGGGACGAGAATTTCGATTCTTCGGACGGACCGTTTACGATAACTTCGCGAAGGTTCGGATCGACAGTTTCGCCCGGTGCAAGGTTCACGGAACCGGTCGTGCGGACAAGGCTGCGGACCTCGCTCTTCTTTGCGTTGCGGACTTGCCGCGACAACGCGATCGCATCCGGCGAAATGATCTCCTTCTTTTCGACGACGACCACAGCATCGTCAAAATCCTTGTCGGCAAGCTGCTGCTTGAGGAGAAGTGCGTCTTCCTCGGTCGATTTTATTCCGCCTACCCAGACGCGCCATGTATTCTTCTCGACATCGATGCTCACAAGCGCGGATTCGCCCGTCGCCTCGCGTATGTCGTCCGCGAGCGAGTTCGCATCCATCTGCGACGGCAAGTTTTGAAATTCGATGCGGTACTGCTCGATCTCCGGCGGCGTGTACGCCCTTGCCGATATCGACACGCGGTTTGACGCAAGGAGACGCGAAGGTTCGTCCGGACTGAATGCGACCAGCGAACTGTCGCTCGTTGTGATCGAAACGCTCGAAGCGTTCGTCGCCAGGCCGATGCGGATCAACGGTTCGGCAGGAAGCCGGTAAGCAAAAACGCCGGCAAATACCGAACCGGCAAGCAGGAGTTGTGATGCAAATACTACGAGTACGCCCTTTAACACCATGGACCTACTATACTAAACCATAAGGCAGAACTGTTTCCATGGCGTGTCGAATGCCGCGATCGATCTGTCCTCGCCGACCCCGCGAAAAAAGGAAGCGCTCCCGCTTTCGATGTTTTATAATATATGCTGCATCGCGCCTTCGCCCCGATGTTCAGCCATCGCCTTCCTGATTCGAATATGCACCTCACAAGATCCGTTCTTACACTCATCGTCGTCCTTGCCTTTCAGCAGATCGCCGCCGCGCAGCTTGGCTATAACCGCATTGGATCGCTGGACAAAACGCTCAACAATGTCGGGTATGTCCATATGGGCGGGTCAATGTTCGCGGGTCGTACGAAACAACTCTCGGACAGGTCGATCGTTCTTGTCGGTGCGGCGAACAACAACATTCAATTGATCAAGCTCCGGTATGACGGTACAGGCGACACGGATTTTGGCTCGGGCGGCTTTGCGAATATTACCTGCACCGGATGCCTACCAACAGACCTCGTCGAGTTAAAAGGCGGAAAGCTGGTCGTCGTGGGGCAAACGAGCTTTCCCGGCACACCTTCAGATATATTTCTTGCTCGCCTAAATGCGAACGGATCGCTCGATACAACTTTTGGCACTAATGGTTTCGCAATTCATGATCTGCCTGCGGAATCGGGACACTTCTCAGACGAATCAATGGGCGAGATCGCGCTTTTGCCCGACGGCTCGATCCTCACGGCGGCGATAACGAGCGTAAGCACCGACCACGTAAACAAACAGGCGCGCGGAGTGATCGTTAAATTTGACGCGAATGGGGCGCTCGATGCGTCGTTCGGCACCGCAGGCTTTACACAGACGGTTTTGGGGGATGAGTCGAGCGGATCGGCGCACATTTCTCACATCAGCCTCCTGGCGAATGGACGCATAGCGGCGGCTTTCAGCACCGATATCATCGATAGCGGCGCACCGAATGGATCTATACGGAAAGGCTTAGTCATGGAATACCTGCCGACTGGGCAGATCGACAGCGGTTTTGAACCGCATTGGATCAGCGGAGACTACGCTATCGACATCGCCGGAACAGCGGATGGCGGATTGTTGGTTCTCGTATCAGGAAAGCTGCAGAAATTCTCTCTAGACGGTCAACTCGACACCGCATTTGGATCAAATGGCACCATTCTCTTTCCCTACTTCAACATTTTGGGATCGATAGCGATCCAGCCTTCGGGAAAGTTCTATTTAACCGGCCATCAAATACTTCCAACCGGCCCTAACTTGGGATCTGTCCGTCGATATTGGCCGAACGGAATGGCGGATCGGCGATTTGGCCGCAACGGCAGCGTGCTGCTAAATATCGAGGGTGAGCACCTTTATCTCAGCCAGGCCTTTATTGAAAGCGATGGCCGGATCGCGCTGACGGGAGCTCATCCGCCGAATAACCTGCTGTACATCCGACTCATCACGAGCAAATAGACAGGGCCTACTCCTTTTCGAGAGCGTTGAAGATCAGCGGGAATGTTGCCCACGATTGGCCGCGATGCTGCGGCCGAAAGCCGAACATCACGATCGACCCCTTACCGGAAAATATCTTGATCACCGCGGAACGACCGTTCAGATGCTGCTCACCGAGCATCCAGCCGGAGAGCAACGCGTCGCCTTTTGCGTACCTTGCGATAACTCTGACGCGATCGGTCGGCTCAGTAAATTCATAAGCAGAGCTCGATGCGAAATATGCCGGCAAGGACGACGGCATTCCACGACCGATAGGAGTTGTGTTATCGACATCGATCTTTACGATCGAACCGGGGTTGTAAAATTCGCTTCGTTTCAAGCCGGCGAGCGAATCTTGAACGGACAATGCGAATTTGCGGATAACGAGATCGCACCCGCGATCGAAGCACACGATACGCCCGCCTTCATCGACAAATTTCTTGAGGTTCTCAACACCTGCATCGCCGATACCGCCCGCGAATTCCTCAGGATAACGCGACGCAGGAAGGCCTTTGATGACAGAGTTCTCGCTGTCGGACGGCAATATTATCGAGTCGCACCGTTTATCGCCGCAGGTGAATTCACCCTTTCGCATCTGCTCGTTCGTGATGCGATACGACGGAATGCTGAATGTATCGAGAACGAATCGCGTCCATCCCTCGTCCATCGATCCTGTAAAACCGCGATAAAGCCCGATCCGCGGCGACGTCGTAAGCGGATCCTTTATGTTCGCGAATGGCGCCTTTGCTTTCGGTAAGCCGAGGTCGTCACGCACGTCGTTGAAATGCTCGATAGGCTTTGAACCCTCACGAACTTTATCGATATCCGCGATGCGCCACAGCGGCGAATAGTTCACGCCCATCTGAAGCGGAAGCGTCCACCCCGCGACATCGTAAGGCACCTCGGCATCGCCATTCGGGAGAAGACGATGCGGATATTCTTGCCGTTCGAAAAGACTAAGCACGTTGTTTCGCTGAGGCTGATCTACGAAGACGATCCAGCCGTCTTTCTGCACCAAAGGATCCTTGCCTTCCGCGTCGGTCGATGCCGGAAATTCCGCACCGACCTTCCGCACCTCGATCCCCTGCCAACGCAATATCTCGATGAAGCGGCTCGCCGTCTCCGGGCGGTCCTGCTCGCGTGAAATGTAGAACGCTTGCGGGTCATTTGCATTCGGCGCAAGATTCGCCTTCCCGAGTTCGTAAAAGTTCCGCAAATACCGTTCGCGATACTTTGCGGCGAGCGAGAGAAGGCCGCGCGATGCGATCATCTCGATGCGGTTTATGTCTGCCGCACGCCATTCACCGCCGAGCCACGGGTCGGGATAATTCGTCATCGGCGTCGTAAGATCCGCGAGGCCGCGAACGCCGCGGCTGCGTTTGAGGTCTTCGAGCTTGACGGTAACCGGCGACATCAGCTGGACACTCGCGGCCTCGCTCAAAATGCCGATCGAGTTGTGATAATACGGCGCCGAACGAAAGCCGCCGTGCCACCACGTGTCGTAGGTCGAATTGGTCGCCACGCCCTTGATCCCGCGAGATTCGAGGTCGGCCGCCATTTTGTAGCCGATAAGCCCGACCTCGCGAAGAAGCGTCGGTGCGATGCGCGGATTTATCGGATCGTAGAACGGCGGGATGATGAACCGCGAGGAATTCTGTCCCTGCTGATGAACGTCATAGACGACCTCGGGGAACCACTCCTGCCAGAACAATTTCGTTACGGCCCGCGTCTCGACGAGGTTCATCATAAACCAATCGCGGTTGTCGTCGTGACCCGCGTAATGGTGATAGAGTTCGGGCGGCGAAGTGCCCTCGCTTTTCGTCCCCAAAGTTTTCTTGTACCAATCGGCAACGATCTTGATGCCATCCGGATTCGGCGATGGGATCAGCAGGAGGATCGTGTTGTCGAGTATCTCTTCGGTCGCAGGGTCTTTGGCGGTCGCAAGTTCGTAGGCAAGATTCATCGACATTTGCGAAGCAACGATCTCGGTCGAGTGGATCGAACATGAGATCGCGACGATCGCCTTCCCGTCCTTTACGAGCTTGCTCAACTCCTCTTCGCTCGATATCGTGCGCGGGTCGGCAAGGCGCGCGTTTATTTGTCGGTATTTGTCGAGCCGTTTTATATTCCCCGGATCGGAGATGAACGCGACGATGATCGGTGCCCCATTCGTCGAACGTCCGATCTCCTTGACCAGGACGCGAGACGACGCCCGATCGAGCTTATGAAAGTAATCGACGATCTGATCCCAATCGGCGATCTTGCGGTCATCGCCCGGCGTGAACCCGAGAACGGAGTTCGGAGATGGGGCCTGCGCAAGGGCTGCCGCCGCAGAGAGAACGATCGCAACCAGGCACAGAAAGATAGACTTTGGACTTTGTCTCTTTGCCATTAGACTTTAAGGTCGATGCCGACAGTTGAAAATAATTTGATGGAGTTTCCTTTGCCAGAGTCTCACAGATCGCGGATCTTGGGCAAACTCCGCTATTGGTGGTGCTGGTTTGTCGCCGGAGCGATGCTGCTTGTTATCGCTATACCGACGCTGATCTTCCTCTGGATCATCAACCGAAGGGTCTGGCTCTATCCACTTGCGATCTTCGGTGCACGCACATGGCTCAGGGCGTGCGGTGCGAAGGTTCGGGTTACGGGCACAGAGAATCTCGACCCCGAACGGTCGTATATTTTTGCCGCAAACCATCGGTCTTATCTCGACACCGCGACGCTCTTTGCGTTCACCGGAAAGAGGATCGGCCTCGTCGCAAAAAAAGAGCTGCTGAAAGTGCCCGTGATGGGTCAGGGAATGTCGTTCGTGAATATCATCGCGATCGACCGGAGCAATCCTGAAAAAGCCCGCGAATCAATGGAAAAGGCTCGAAAGGTGATGGATGCGGGATATTCTTTCGGTGTCTTTGTCGAAGGGACGCGTGCCTTGCCGGGCAAACTCCTGCCGTTCAAAAAAGGTGCCTTTTACCTCGCCTTGCAGACGAATGCGGACATCATTCCGGTCGCTATCAAGAATACTGATGTGATGATGGGGAAGGGCAGTGGCGTCGCCTATCCCGGCACGATCGAAATGGTGCTGCTGCCGCCGATCCCCGTTAAAGAAAGAAGCGGAGATGTAACTCCGCTCCAACTGCTGCTTGAGACCCGTGCCGCGATCGCGGCGGAATTGTCGAAAGAATAGCGTCGTTTACGGCTGCTTCTGCGGCGTCTCGTCGGGAGTCTCCGGATCGTCCTTGATGATCACGTCAGTGCGTCCTTGTCGGTAATTGCTGAAAGAGACACGCATCCGTATCTTGATAACATTGCCGTTATCGAACACGAGTTCGTCGTCCGAACGCGCATCGACCGGGAACCAATACTTGCCGTCGATCTGCGCACGCGTCGTGAGCACGACGGGGAACTTGTTATCTCTCGTCTCGGGCACGGCCTTGCCCTTTGACCGAACGATCATAAGGTCGGTCTTATCCACCCAAATTCGGCCCGTAAAGAGACGGAGCTTCGTCTTTTTCGGATTCGGGATCTCCTTCGGCGTCACATCAAAGACGTAAAGATCGAGTTCGTCGATGTGTTCGGTGCCTGCGAAGCGGAAATTGTAGTGAGACATCGCCGATGGCTCGAGCGCGAAGGGATTGATACCGCCGAGGTCCTCGAGGTCCTCGGGTGTTACAAATCCGGGCGGTGTGGTCGCTATCGGAGCATAAAGCACCTTTTCGAAGCGGCCGCCGTCCGAGCCGAAGGTCATAAACGAATCGCGTCGAAATGTCCCCGTAACCTGCCCGCCAAGCCCGATCGTCTGCACGATCGCCTTTCGATTGAACACGTAATCCGTCAACGCCGAACGGAAAAGGCCTTCATTCTCGGCAACCTTTTTCAGGATCTCGTCGATCTTCGCCTGACTTAGGTCTGTCGGCACAACCGCCGACTCTTGTGCCATGCCCGCTACCGAAAAAGCCAGAGCCAGAAAAATAACTCCCGCCGCCTTCGCAAATCTCATAGTTCGTTTTCCTTGTGCTTCGTCTTATAGATGCATTTTCGCACAGAGAGGTTTGCAGTTGACAGCACAGAAACCGCCCGCAAACCGATAAAACTTAGGAAACCCGACGTAATTGAGCCTTTTATCGAGCGGGCGGACTCTTGCGTTTCGGGCCGTCCAAACACTTAGAAAATGATGGATTCCCTCGACACATTGCTCGGAAACGGCCATACGCGGCCGCGAGCCGGCCGGAAGGTACTCGTTCTGTTCGGCACCCGGCCGGAGTTGATCAAGCTCGCACCGGTGATCGCAGAGCTGAGGCAGCAGAATTACCGCCCGCTCGTCGTTTCCTCGAGCCAGCACAAGGGCCTGCTCGCTCCGTTCTTAAAGAGCCTGAATGTCGATGTCGATATTGACCTGGACGTTATGAAGGCCGATCAGTCGCCGAACGATGTGCTTTCGAACGTGATCGCGGGCCTCGACCGAATTCTCGTCGATGAAATGCCGGATGTCGTTCTCGTACAAGGAGATACGACAACGACGCTTGCCGGTGCACTCGCCGCTTTCAATCGAAAGATCCCTGTCGGCCACGTCGAGGCGGGCTTGCGTTCGGGCGATATCGCAAGTCCCTTCCCCGAAGAGGCGAACCGCAGGCTGATCACCCAGATCGCCTCATTTCACTTCGCCGCGACCGAGCAGAATAGGCAGAATCTGCTCGACGAAGGCGTTTCCGACCGGCAGATCTTTGTTACAGGAAATACGGTCGTCGATTCGCTGCACGCGATGCTGGATCGCCTTCGGGTGAGCGACGAGATCACCGATCTGATCGCGGATACGGCCGGGCAAAAACGCATACTGCTTACGACGCATCGCAGAGAGAGCTTTGGTGACGCAATGGGCAGGAATCTCGAGGTGCTTGCCCGATTCGTCGAGAGACACGAGGACGTTTCGCTGATCTTTCCCGTACATCCGAATCCAAACGTGCGACGCGCGACCGAGGCGATCCTCGCGGGCCGCGACCGCGTCCATTTGTTGGAGCCGCTCGATCATTCCGATTTCTTAGCCCTTATGAAGGCATCGTGGCTCGTCGTGTCCGATTCGGGCGGCGTGCAGGAAGAGGCACCGAGCCTCGGGAAACCGCTCCTTGTTCTGCGTGAGAACACCGAGCGGCCCGAAGGCATTACGGCCGGAGTTTCAAAGCTCGTCGGCAGCGACGCCGCGAGGCTCAAAGAGCTTCTCGAAGAGAACTATGCCGATCCCGCGTGGATCGATTCCGTAAAGCAGATACCGAATCCATTCGGCGACGGAACAGCCTCACGCAGGATCGTTGAGGCGCTTAGAGCCCAATTTGCTGCAAAGGCCAAGCCTGAATTGGCACAAACCGTATCGCTGTGAACGATCACGACAAAAAAGCTTCAAGACCGAGGCATCTCTTGACGGTACTCGTCGAGGATTATTTCCATGTCGGTGCTTTCGAGACGCTGATACAGCAGCGGAATTGGGAGCATTTCGAACCGAGATACGAACAGAATACGCGTAAGGCACTCGACCTTCTCGACGAATTCGACGCGAAGGCGACGTTCTTTGTCCTTGGTTGGATCGCTGAGCAAAATCCCGATCTCGTACGCGAGATCGCTCGACGCGGGCATGAGGTCGCAAGCCGCGGATATTATCATCGCTCAGTCCGTCAGCTTTCGCCGGAAGAATTTCGCATCGACCTCGATCGTGCCGCAAGCGTGCTCTCGGAGGCGTCCGGTCAGCGGATCGTCGGCCATCGTTCCGCGGAAAAGCTGCATTACGGCCGCGACAACTGGATCCTCGACGCTCTGGCCGAAGCAGGCTATGAATATGACGCTTCGTTTATGCCGACCCGCGGCGTGGAGGCGAAGGAACGCGTCGCACACACGGTCGAAAGCAAAAACGGCCGCATTTGGGAGTTTCCGTATTCTACGCGGAATGTCGGTGTCGGCCTTCTTCCGATCTCGGGCGGGAATTATTTTCGCCAAATTCCCTATACGCTGATGCGGCACGCCGTGCGAGCCTGGAGCGAGACGACCGCCGAGCCTTTCGTGAGCTATTTTCACGTCTGGGAACTCGACCCGGAACAGCCGCGCATCTCCGCCGCCTCGAAATACAACCGCATTCGCCACTATCGAAAACTCGACAAGATGGAATGGATCCTCCGCGAGAATCTTGCGGCTTACGACTGTGTAAGCATCGCGGACCATCTAGGCCTTTCCGAGAAACATCTGCGTGCGGATGAGACGGAACTTGAACCAGTAACGACGGCAAACGCGAGCGAAGCGAAAGACCGCAAGCTAACGCCGATCACGATCGGAATTCCGTGCTATAACGAGGCCGAGACACTGCCATATCTCGCGAACACGCTCCGCAGCGTCGATCGAACGCTCGTTGAAGCCGGCTACGCGGCGAATTTTATATTCGTGAACGACTGCAGCAAGGACGGGACGCTCGACCTGCTTCACGAACTTTTCGATGAATTTCCGAACACCGAGATCATCAGCCACGAGCAGAACCAAGGCGTTGCCGCAGCGATAATGACCGCGATCCGCGCCGCCGGGACGGAGATCGTCGCGTCGATGGATTGCGACTGCACGTACGATCCGCACGAATTGGCTCGAATGCTGCCGCTACTCGACAAGGACACCGCGATGGTCACGGCTTCGCCGTATCACCCGAAAGGCGGCGTACGAAACGTGCCGGGCTGGCGGCTTTTCCTATCAAAAGGAGCGTCTGCGCTCTATCGCACCGTGCTCAACCAAAAGCTTTCGACCTATACGAGCTGCTTTCGCGTGTATCGGCGAAGCGCGGTCGCAAACCTAAACCTCGACGAATCGGGATTCCTGGGCGTTGCCGAGATGCTCGGCCGCATCGATATCGAGGGCGGCAAGGTCGTCGAATTCCCGGCGGTTCTGGAAGTTCGGCTTTTCGGTTTTTCGAAGATGAAGACGGCCGCGACCATCGTCGGACATCTGAAATTGCTCTCAAGGCTCGCAAAAATGCGTTTCTTTCGGAAATCCTCTGCAATTAGACCTTCTATTGCACTTGAGGAAGAAATTAGATAACCCGCGCTGGATGTAAAAAGGACGTCCCCGCATTTCCCATTTATCAGCAAATAATCCATCCAAATCTATGACACCCGTTGCAAAAACCGAACTGTTGATGTCGCTCCCCTCCGACCAGGACGCAAGCGGCCGTACCTTTGACGAGACCGAGATCGCCTACGTTACCGAGGTCCTGAAAAGCGGGACCTTGACGACGACGAAAGGCAAATTCGGCAAGATGCTCGAGCAGAAGTTTGCCGAAAAACTCGGCGCAAAATTCGCGTACGCTTGCACGTCAGGTTCGGCGGCGATCCACATCGCAGTCGCAGCGATCAATCCGGAACCGGGCGACGAGATCATTACGACCTCGATCACCGATATGGGTGCACTGACGCCTCTGATGTATCGCGGCGTTGTTCCGGTCTTTGCAGAGGTCGATCCGAAGACCCTGAATGTGACCGCAGAGACGATCGAAAAGAAGATCAGCGAACGCACCAAGGCGATCATCGTTACGCACCTTTTCGGTAATCCTTGCGAGATGGGCCCGATCATGGAGCTTGCACGCGAGAAAGGCATCCCCGTTATCGAAGATTCGGCTCAGACGTTCCTTGCGAAAAAGGGTGATGCGTTCGCCGGCACGATTGGCGACATCGGCTGCTTCTCACTCCAGCAAGGCAAGCATATGACGACCGGCGAAGGCGGCATGGTCGTAACCAACGACGAAAAGCTCGCACGCAAGATGTTCCTTTACATCAACAAGGCGTGGGGCTACGGCGATGCGAATCCCGACCACTACTTCATGGCGTTGAACTATCGCATGAGCGAGCTTCAAGCTGCGGTCGCACTCGGCCAGCTCGAAAAGCTCGAAACTTGTGTCGCAAATCGTCAGAATACGGCCGCACTGCTGACCGAGCTTCTGCAAGGAATCGATGGCATCGAAACTCCCGTTATCGCACCGGACGCAACGCACACGTACTGGAAATATTGCCTGTCCGTGGACGACTCGAAGATCGAGGGCGGTTCGGTCGGCATGGCGCAGTTGCTCAAGGAAAAGAATATTTTCTCTGCCCCGCGTTACATCGTAAAACCGGCGTTTATGTGCCAGGTCTTTCAGGAAAAGAACACGCTTGGCACGAGTCAGTTCCCTTTCAATCTCGCACGCGAGGGCGCGGTCGATTACGAGATGGAAAATTATCCGCTCACGGCAAAGGCACTCCACGACGTGCTCGTACTTCCCTGGAACGAGAAGTACACGGAAGAGCACGTTCGCTACATCGCTGACAACGTGAGGATCGCCGCAAGCCGGCTGCGGAAATAGATATGACAAAGTTACGTTTTGGAATAGTTGGAGCGGGCGGCATCGCCCAGGCCTATGCACAGGCTTTTAATCTAAGCTCGTGCTGCGATCTCGTAGCCGTAACGGACACACGTGCCGATGCGGCGGCGGCTCTTGCCGAAATGGTAGGCGGCAAGAGCTACCCTTCTTTCGATGAACTTACAACGCTCGGCCTCGACGCGGTGATCATTGCGACGCCGCCCTCGACACACGCCGAGATCGCATGTCACTTCCTCGACCGTTCGATTCCCGTGCTCTGCGAAAAACCGCTCTGCACGACGAGCGATGATGCGGAGCGGATGATCGCGAGTGCTGCGAAGACGAACACGCTCTTTACGATGGCGTCGAAATTCCGCTATTGCGACGACGTTATCAAGACAAAGAGCATTCTTGCTTCCGGCGCGCTCGGTGATGTTCTACAGCTTGAGAACGCGTTCACCGCAAAGGTCGATATGTCGAAGCGTTGGAATTCCGACGTGGCACTTTCGGGTGGCGGCGTCCTCATCGATAACGGAACTCATTCGGTCGATATCATTCGATATTTGCTCGGCTCGATCGACGCGGTTCTCGCCGTCGATGCAGGCGGCACGCAGGGCCTTGCCGTTGACGAGAACGTAAAACTTCTCGCAAAGACCGCCGACGGCGTGACCGCAAGCGTCGATCTTACGTGGGGCATAAACAAAGAGCTTCCGTATTTCCTGAGCCTTTACGGTTCGAACGGTACGCTGCACGTCGGTTGGCGCGAATCGAAATACAGAACGACATCGAATCCCGATTGGACCGTTTTTGGAAGCGGCTATGACAAGGTCGCGTCCTTCAAGGGGAAGATCGAGAATTTCGGCAATGCACTTCGCGGCAAGGAAGCTCTTTTCATCACGCCGGCAGATGCGATGGCGAGCGTTCAGGTAATTGAAGCCGCTTATCGTTCGATGAGCGAGAAGCTTTGGCAGCCGGTCGTCGAGAAGGCTCTCGCCGCCGCGTAAAAGATCACAGAGGCGAGGCCAGAGGGAAATAGAAACCCGTAGTTTCTAGCACCTCCGTGCTCTCTGGCCCCTCTGTGGTGATCCTAAAACGAGAAGGTTATGACGCGCATTCATCCGACAGCGATCATCGAAGACAACGTTACGCTAGGCGAGGGCACAAGCGTCTGGGACAACGTGCACATCCGCCACGGCGCAACTCTCGGCGAAGAATGCATCGTCGGCGAAAAAACTTACATTGCGTACGACGTTAAGATCGGCAGCCGCGTAAAGATCAATGCGATGGTCTATATCTGCGCGGCCGTTACGATCGAGGACGGCGTGATGATCTCGGCATCGACAACGTTCACGAACGACCGTTTTCCGCGGGCGACGATGCCTGACCTTAAAACCTTGCGCGGTTCGGAACCCGATGAACACACGCTGCCGACGCTCGTCCGCGAAGGAGCGACGATCGGTGCCGGATGCGTGATCGGAAATGACCTCGAGATCGGACGCTGGGCAATGATCGGGATGGGTTCGGTCGTAACGAGATCGATCCCCGATTTTCATCTCGCGTTAGGTTCGCCGGCACGCTCGATCGGCGTTGTGTGCAAATGCGGAAATCTCGTTCATAAGTTCGCTGACGGCGATACGGCAAACGTAGCGTGCGAATGTGGACTTCGGTATGAGGTCGTAGACCGCGTCGTCACGGAAGCGGATGCGGCGGCCGCAGCGTTTTAGTTTCTCTTTTTTGCTCGGACAAGGAAAGGTAGGAAAAATTGAATACAAACTCCCAGAATATCGCGATCGTTGGATCGGGCTTTCTCGGCATGACGATCGCTCTGCGCCTTGCCGGAGCCGGTCATCGCGTTACGATCTTTGAAGCTGCCGGCGAGATCGGCGGCCTTGCCTCAGCGTGGAAGATCGGCAGATTCACGTGGGATAAGCACTATCACGTTACGCTTCTCTCGGACGAACACACGCGCGGGCTCATCAACGAGCTTGGCCTCGAGGATCAATTCCGCTGGGTCGAGACAAAAACAGGATTCTTCTCGGACGGCGAGCTGCACTCGATGTCGAATTCGATCGAGTTCCTAAAGTTCCCGCTCCTCGGCCCGATCTCAAAACTTCGTCTCGGATACACGATCTTTAAGGCGTCGCGGATCACCGATTGGCGCGAGCTTGAGAAGATCACCGTCGAAGAATGGCTCACGCGCCTTTCGGGGAAAAAGACATTTAAAAAGATCTGGCGTCCGCTCCTGCTTGCCAAACTCGGCGAATCATACAAAGACACATCGGCGGCATTCATCTGGGCGACGATCCAGCGAATGTACGCAGCACGGCGTTCGGGCCTAAAGAAAGAAATGTTCGGCTACGTTCGCGGCGGTTACGCACGCGTACTCGAACGCTTTGCCGAGGTACTGGCTAAAAAAGGGGTTGAGGTTCGGCTGAATTCGCCTGTCCAGCGGGTCGAAAAACTCGGAAACGGCAAGTTTAGCGTCCGCGTCATCGACGCACGGCGAAAGGCGGATCTCGGTGCAAAATATGTTACGCACCGCACGAAATATGCGGCATTCAATTCGGCAGTAGCGGTCGCCTCGGGCTTTTCGGGTGCGTTCCTTACGGAGCCGGAACCAACGCCTCGCCGCCGCAGGTCGGACAAGCTACCGACACCGCCGCCGGAGGAATTCGACCGCGTGATATTGACCTGCCCTTCGTCGAAGGCAGCGGAGATGACGGCCCAACTCGAAGGCCGCGAACACCTCGATCTTGCGAACATTCGCTATCAGGGCATCATCTGCGCGTCCGTTCTGCTGCGTTCTTCGCTCTCGAAATTCTACGTAACGAACATCACGGACAATTCGCCATTCACGGGCGTCATCGAGATGTCGGCTCTTGTGAGCAAGCACGAGTTCGGCGGGAATTCGCTCGTTTACCTCCCGAAGTATCTCGACCCGGACGACAAACTTTTTGATGCGAGCGACGAGGCGATCCGCGAGACTTTTCTCGCCGGGCTTGAAAAGATGTATCCGCGTTTCAAGCGTCGCGATGTGCTTGAATTCAAGGTCTCGCGTGTGCGGAGGGTTTTCCCGCTGCCGGTGCTGAATTATTCGGAAGATCTTCCGCCGATGCGCACCTCTGTTGACGGCCTTTATATCGTCAATTCAACTCACATCGTCAACGGCACGCTGAATGTCAACGAAACCGTCGCGCTTGCAAAGCGCTTCGCGGGCGAACTGCTTGACGAACTTGCGAGCAAGGAGGCGGTGCGATGAGCAAGCAGATCGCGAGCCTCTCGCTCGACCTCGACAATCAGTGGTCGTATATGAAAACGCACGGCGACGCGGGCTGGGAAACATTCCCGAGCTATCTCGACCTCGTCGTGCCGCGCGCACTTTCTTTTCTTGGAGAACACGATCAAAAGATCACGTTCTTTGTCGTCGGCCAGGACGCCGCGCTTGATAAAAATCACGATGCGCTTCGTTCCCTCGCCGACGCGGGGCACGAGATCGGGAACCACAGCTTCCATCACGAGCCGTGGCTTCATCTCTATTCGAAAGAGGCGTTGACCGAGGAATTTGAACGTAGCGAAGAGGCGATCGAGCTTGCGACGGGCCGCCATCCAAAAGGATTTCGCGGGCCGGGCTTCAGCCTGAGTCCGGCGGTGCTCGAAACGCTTGTCGAGCGTGGCTATGAGCTTGATTGCTCAACATTTCCGACCTACATCGCACCGCTTGCCCGCGCGTATTATTTCTTTACCGCGCCGAAGATGTCCGATGAGGAACGTGAGAAACGCAAGCAGCTTTTCGGCAAGTTTTCAGATGGCTTAAAGCCGCTCAACCCTCACATCGTCACGACCGAAAAAGGAACGATCGCCGAGATCCCTGTAACGACATTTCCCGGTGTAAAAACGCCGATCCACGCAAGCTACGTGATCTATCTTTCGACGTTCTCGCGTTCGGCAGCAAAAGCATATTGGCGTTCCGCACTCGCGGCGTGCCGCATGGCGAATATCCAGCCTTCGCTGCTTCTACATCCGCTCGACTTTCTGACAGGCGAAGAGGTTCCCGAGCTGAAATTCTTCCCCGGAATGTCGCTTGCCGCAGGTGCGAAGAGCGACCTGCTCAACTGGATCATCTCAACCTACAAAGCGTCATTCGACGTCACGACCGTTGGCGGTCACGCATGCGACCTTAGAGAGCGTCTTAGCTCCGCGAACAGGGCGGAGCCGGCGCTATCGTGAAACCGCTCGAGATCGGCCAACCTTTTTCGTGGACGCTTCGGAGGAATCTTCGCGGCCTTCTTGTCGAAATGCGGCCGCAGGAATGGGTCAAGAATCTTCTTGTCTTCGCGGGCGTTATCTTTTCGGGGTCGCTTCTTGAACTGCACGATCTGTGGGTCAGCACGCTCGGCTTCCTCCTCTTTTGTGCGGCAAGCAGCGGCATCTATATCTTCAACGACCTTTGCGACATAAAGTCTGACCGCGCGCATCCGATTAAATCGACGCGTCCGCTTGCCGCCGGCGAATTGAATCTCAATCTTGCACGCATCTCGATGGTCGCTCTTTTTGCCGCAGCTGCGGCCGGGTCGCTCGCGCTTAGTTCGCGGTTCGCACTCGTGATCGTCGTCTACCTTGCGGCGTGTGTCGCGTATTCGCTGCAGCTAAAGAATGTCGTTATCCTTGATGTGATCCTGATAGCGAGCGGCTTTGTGCTGCGTGCGATCTCGGGCGCTGTGCTGATCGATGTAACGATCTCGGAATGGCTCGTGATCTGTACGTCGATGGTCGCCCTTCTCGTCGGTTTCGGTAAACGCAGGCACGAATTGACGCTGCTCCGATCTGCGGCAAGCTCGCATCGCAAGAATCTCAGCGAATACTCTGTACGCTTTCTCGATTCGATAATGGCGATCTGCGCAGGTGCGGCCCTGATCACATACGCTCTCTACACGCGTGCGGATGAAACGGTCGCACGCGTCGGTTCGCAATGGATGCTGGTCACGATCCCGTTCGTTGTTTACGGCGTGTTCCGCTATCTGTTTCTGATCCACCAGCGTAATGCGGGCGGCGACCCCGTCAAGATACTTTTTCGCGATCGGCCGACCGCGCTAAACCTTCTGCTTTGGCTCATCGCTGCATCGCTTGTCGTATATCTTCCGCATCTCTTGAAGCACGGATGAGGGTACGCCGCACGATCTTTATCGCACTCTTTGCGGCCGCCGTGCTCTTAAGGGTGGCAGATACTTTTCGACCGCTTGACCGAGCCTCCTGGCGCGAATCCGACCTCGGCAGCATCGCGCGAAACTTCACACGCGAAGGCATGAACCCGCTCTATCCGCGCATCGATTGGCGCGGAACGGGACCCGGATACGCCGAAATGGAGCTTCCGCTTTATCCGTGGACGATCGCCGTCGCGTACAAAGCATTCGGCATCCACGACGAAACCGGCCGGATCATCTCGATGCTGCTTTCGCTCGGCGTACTCGCATTGTTCTGGTTCCTTGCGCGCGACATCCTCGAGCCGGACGAGGCCATCGCCGCATTTGCATTCTTTGCATTCAACCCGCTGATCTTCGAGATATCGACGGCCGTGCAGCCCGAAAGCCTAACGATTCTCGCGTATCTCGCCACGGCGTATTTCTTTGCACGCTGGATGCGAACCGATCGGCTCTCCGACTTGCTTGCCGCGGCGGCATTCACCTCGCTCTCGATCCTCGCAAAAGCGACTTCGGCGCACATAGGATTGCTCATCGCCGTCGTTTGGCTAAGAAAAGAAGGCGTTTGCGCAGTCAAGAATTGGCGCACGTATGCGTTTGCCTGCATAGCTCTCGCCCCCGGAATTCTCTGGTACGTTCACGCGAAGTATCTCTGGCTGACTTACGGGAATTCGCTCGGCGTCTCGAACGAATACCACTGGATCGGGCCCGATTTCTTTACGAATTCCTATTTCATCCTCGGCATCCTACGTAACGAGATCGAATGGGTCTGGGCTGGTATCGGCGTCATTGTCGCGCTCGTTGGGGTCATACTCGCAAGACGCGAGAGAGCGGTTTCGTTCTCGCTGATCTGGCTCGCATCGGTCTTCGTCTTTTTGATCGCCGCGGCGCGAACCACCGCCGACGATTGGGCGAATTACTACCACGTTTTCGCGGTTGCACCCGCGAGTCTGCTGATCGGTATCGGCGCGGGCAAAGGCATCGCGTTGTTCGGCGACTTAAAAGCGAAATTCTCGACGCGCAAGGTCCTTGCCGTGTTGATCGTCTTGGCGTCAGTTGCCGCATTCGTTTTCAACCTGCGCTCTATTCGGAGCCTTTTCCTCCAACATCGCAAACACGAGCCTGCATTCGCGGAATCGCAACAGATCGAGCCGTATTTGCGACGCGATGGCCTTATACTTGTTTCCGGAGGCGCGTGTGTCGATAAGGACGGCTACGCTCTCGCATACAATGCCTCTTATATGTTCTACTGGCTCGATCGCAAGGGTTTCAATATCTGCAGCGACCGGCAGACGGTTGCGGCCGTCGAAGGATTCCGATCGCTCGGCGCACAATATTTCGTCGCACAAAAAAGCGAACTCGCACACGCGAAAGGGTTTGAACCGGAGGTTGCTTCGAGATTCCCGACGGTGATCGAAACGGACGAATTCATCGT